>Ga0265797_10001591_pt1 | contig 39769 bp, 21 predicted proteins | sample P2T30metagenome_FD_192433 | JGI IMG/M metagenome (GOLD analysis project Ga0265797, IMG submission 192433) | Plant litter microbial communities from East Loma Ridge, Irvine, California - P2 T30 | ecosystem: Environmental > Terrestrial > Plant litter > Unclassified | place: USA: California...
CTCGGCTACTGTATCCGTCGCTCAGAGCCAGCTTCCTTCCCTGATTGGTACTGGTGGTCGTGAGATGGAGGCTCTCCGTCTCGACACTGGCGCTATTGTTGACGTTCCTTCGGCCAAGGACGCTCCTAGCGCCGATGGCCGTGCTGAGGTCAAGATCAAGGGATCCAAGGCGGCTGTTGAGGCTGCCAAGAAGCTTATCGAGGAGAGGGCTAAGGTCTTTGATGACACTATTACCAAGAACATTGAGGTTGACCGCAAGTTCCACAGATTCATCATCGGTACTGGTGGTAAGTTTTGAATCTATCTGATATTTATTGAGGAATTGCTCGCTAACACTTTACAAGGATCCAACCTCACTTCGCTTGTCGAGAAGGCTGGTGGTCCCTCTGACAGCAGGGCCCGCGCCCGTCTCGCTCGCTTCCCCAAGACTGATGCTGAGGGCAACACTATTCGTCTCGAGGGCCAGAGCTCTGTCGTTGAGAAGCTCGCTGCTTCGATCTTGGCTCTCGTCGCAGAGCAGGAGTCACAGACTACTGAGATCCTCGAGGTCAAGCCCGACAAGCACCGCCTGCTTATCGGTCGCGGTGGCGAGAGCCGTCGTCAACTCGAGCAGCAGTTCGGCGTTACCATCAACGTTCCCCGCCAGAGCGAGACTGGCCCTGCTCGTTCGCAGGTCAAGGTTGCCGGCCAGCCTGAGAACGTCGAGAAGGCCAAGGCACACATCCTTGAGCTCACCAAGGAGGTCGAGGGCGAGACTATCCAGGTTCCCCTCAAGTACCACCACGTGCTTGCCGACAATGGCCAGTTCTTCCGCCGCCTGCGTTCTGACCACAAGGTCAGCGTCGACCACGCCGGCCAGAAGCCTCCGGCTCGCCAGTCAGCACCCGCCCCCAGCCGCGGCGCCGCCAGCACCGACATGCCTCTAATCACCGACGACGCCTCCGCCTCCGCCAACACCCACTCCTTCGAGTCCCACTCCCTCCACACCTCCACCGAAGAAGGCGACATCCCCTGGGTTCTCGTCGGCCCCTCTCCCGAAGCCATCTCCGCCGCTCGTACCAAGGTCGAGAAGGCCCTCCAGGAGGCGCAGAAGCAAGACACCGTCGGCTACCTCATCCTGCCCGACCCGCGCTCGTACCGCCACGTCGTTGGCCCCGGCGGCGCCGAGATCAACCGCATCAGGAAGAAGACTGGCACCAAGATCCAGGTTCCCCGCGCGCAGAGCGAGGGTGAGGCGATTGAGATCGTCGGCACCAAGGCTGGCGTTGAGGAGGCGAGGGATATTATTTTGGAGATTGTGCAGAATAACAACTGAGGGAAAGAAAGTTCTTAGTGTGTGAGAGATTGTTGTTGTTTTCTTGTTTATTGTTTGAGAGCGCGTGGGGAGCGAAACATCTTGTTCTTCCTATTTTGTGTATCAGTGCTTGTCGTTGTAACATACGGAGCTTCTTCTTTTTTGGCATTTTAGAATGATCTATTTGCTGGGATATCCAAAATCAAAAAGTCGAATCTGTAGCAGAACATCACTTCTCTCTTCTCTATCTCCGTCCTGTGTTCCCTGTTGTTCCCTGTCGTCGACATGTTGACGTGAGCATTGCGTTGGCAGAACGATATTCTTCGCTCTTTTTGGTATCAAGTGTACCATACCACTATCGATTCTATGCCTTTTGCATGGACTCGGGACTGCGCGGTCGGGCTTTGTATCATCGTCGTGTCCACCGAGCTTGTATCACATCACTCCAAATCTGTTTAATTTATCATAAAAATGTAGTCAGTGCCTTGATCTTCCAGACATAAACAGCAAAGAATAAAAACGAAGATCGATCAGACCAATAAATCCACGAAACAAACATAAACACTGCAACAAGCAAACCAACGGGAAACAAAAAACGATAAGTAAAAGAGTCGCAAGATCCCAGACAAGATCGTTTTGTCACTTACCATCTAGATCCTGCGCTCCTAGAAGTAATCTCATCCAACAGTCGTCACCCGGACATATAAGATCACTTAGCTTATCCTCTCTTCTCTTACCGATCCATCACATCCATCAATTCACCATTCCATCCATCCACCATCCTCCTCGCCCGCTCCCTACGAATCCTTCCAGTATTCACAACAGCAAACAAGATGCTCATTCCCCGCCCCATTCGCTCGCCTGACTCTCCCGTCGACCCCATCTCCAACGAAGGCACCGCCACGATTATTCTGGTGCTCGGGGTCATTGTGTTTCTTGGCCTCACTTACGCTATTCAGATTTTGATGGCGAGGCTGGATGACAGAGACAGAGGCGAGAGGAGGCCTGTTCCTGTACGGCGGCTGGCGGACACTTAGGATTTGGGCGAGATTGAGGTGAGCAGCGCTCATGGGGTTGGGGATGTGAGGTGGTGACTGTTTCGTGAGTATTTCTGTCGACGAAGTTCGGAATCGGTGGGGAAAACTGCATTGAAACTACGGTTGACTGACATGACACATGCATCAGGAGTGTCGTCTAACGAGGAGAGTTAATATCGCCAGTATATGATAATAGCATGAATTATCCTTCTTTGGGAGTCTTAATATGTATGTTGGCGCAAAAGTCATTCAACCAAAGTAACAGTAATGCTGGATGCTGGGAACGAATTACGCCTCACAGTCAAAAGTGAAATCTGGTTGGTGTTTTAATAAAATACATTGAAAAGTCGGGTCGGTCTGACCTAGAACGCTATATACGCTACAAGTTTCCATTATGATAGCCCCCAGAACTCCGGTTGCTTGAAAATGACAAAATGAAGGAAAAAAACAAGAAGGATATCTGCAGGATCCTTCTTCCCGTTCCCACCACTGCGTCGCCACGCGCAAAATATATGCACCGACGCCTCGCTAAAAGATCACACACACCCAAAATCATCATATTCTTCCTCCACAAGCCCAAACTCTCCTCAAAAAAACAGAGACACAAAATCTCAAAAATCCCTCTTTCAAACTACTACAACCACGGCATCCAAAGCAGATCCATCTGCGCCAGCTTCTCCGGATTGGTCGCCTTAGCCACAAAGTCCACAACGCTCTGGTTGGCAGGCAAGTTATTGGCACCGGGCTCGCGCGCGAGAGCCAAGGCGCGGTTGACGACGGCTTCTGCGTTGCGCTGGACGTTCTCGCGCAGCTCGTTCTGCTGCAGCGACTGGCGGTGCGAAGTTGTGTACCAGAAGGTCAGCTCGTCGCGGATGAAGATGCTCAGAGCGTGGGACAGTTCGCAGCTGGTCGGGTTGTCGGGCGCGGAAGGCGGTGCAGCAGAAGAGGTGGCGTTGGGCTGCACGGGTGTTGAGCCGCTACCAGCGGTGTTGCTGGCGCTGGCGCCGGCGCCGGCGGCCGGAGCAGTTGTGCCGCCAGGGGTTGCGGTAGGAGCTGCAGTGCTGTACGAGCTGTCTGCTGTCAAGCAACGCGCGATAGCCATCAGGGCACAGGTGAAGATGCCTTCTTGGTGAATGGGACCCATGAGTTTTTGCAAGTTGGGCGTCAGACGGAAAGGCACAGCTTCGTTGTTGTTGTGGAACAAGGGCCGAGTGGTGGAAAGGTACGGAAGCAGCTCGGAGCCCCAGACATTGCCGTTGCGACGAGCGATGGACAGCTTGTTCGGGTAGCGATGGGTCATGTACATCGTGTAAGTGATATACGTGAGAGCTGCCATCTGGTACGAGAACTGTCTGCGGAAGAGCCAGAATGCATCGAAGCTGGGGAACGTTCTCGCGAAGTATTCGCGCACGAGGTCGGTCGGCACGTAGCGTTGCTGGATGTAGTTGAGTGACTCAAGACGAACGTTGGGGAATTGGTCCTGCTTCGATGCAGTGACAGAGCGCATCTTGTCCATGGTGAAGATTGTTGGGTCGTCTTTGCTCATATCGTTGCGGCGGCAGTAGTCGTCGTAGACGCCCTGCAGCGTGACATATGATGCGTCGTCCTGGATCATGCGGATCTGCGGAGACAACGGAACCATGACAGGCAGGTGGAACTGCAAGTTGCGCCTGCGACTCTCCTTCTTCTTCGCCAGCGTGGCATTGAACATGCGGAAGAGCTGGAGGATTCTCTCTTCGCGGCGGCTGTGCCTGGGAGCTGGATGCTGGATCGCGAAGGGATGCACGCTACCATCGTGGCCACGAATCTTGATACGGCGGTGACAGCTGGCAACACCACGGACAAGATCGACAATAGGCAAGAAGCGTTCAATTCTAATGAAGTCCTGGTTCTTGTCGCGATGTTGAAGGTATTGTCCAGGGACCTCCACTTCATCAAACCAGACGAATCGGAAGCCGCTCAAGTGCGGAACTTGATCCAGATGGAAAGTCGAGGGTCGGCGGTCAAGTTTCTCTGCAAGCTTGTCGCGCCACTTGCGCAGCTTCGTCATGTATTCGTTCATCGTCGGTTTCTTAGACACGAAGTCCTGTTCGAATGACTTGCGAATGTGGTGCGGCAAGATGGAATCGGCAAAGCGTGTTATGTTTGCCTCCGTCTGGGGCGGAAGTTTGCTGTCCGTGGCGAAAGCATGTGGTGAGCGACTGACGTAGTTGAGAGCGTCGTTCAGTAGAGCGACAATCAGCCTGTACGCGTCCTCGTCTGGCGGACACTTGAAGTACTTTTGGATCTGCTCGACCATAGCTTCCATAGAGGCGTAGAGAAGTGGGAACGCAGTTCGAAGGGTGATGACCAAGGCTTCGGTGTGCTCCCATGGCTTTCTCGGACGAGGGGGCTCAGCGGCAGCAGCGGTGTTGTTCGTGTTCGCGGCATCCTGAGTTGTACCATCGGTCGTGGTCGTGGCGGCAGCCTGAGTCTGTTCTCCACCACCCGCCGTGCCAGGCCTCGAAGCTCCTTGGCTGTCGGGTCTGGCTGGTGAGCCTTCTTGTTTGACACCTTCGCCAGCGGCTTGTTGCTGCTTCGCCTTCAGCGCCTTCTCCTTCATCTCCTTCTGCTGTTGGCCACGTCTGATGACCTGCATGTCTTCGTGACTCGTGCGCAACTGGAAGTGCAGTGCCTGTGGGTACGTCTTGGCCAGCTTAGCCAAGATCTCCTGCGAGATGTTTGCTTCGCCCTCACTTCTCGAAAGGTTGTTGAGCAACTGCGGGATGAAGCTGACCCAGTACCAAAGCGGCGTCTCTCCCTTAAAGTTGTTGTATGTCTTCGCCAAGGTACCGTCGGGATCATCCAAGCTGAGCAACCACAAGATGCGACTGAGCAGCTTGCGAGACTTTGCGCTCTTGTACTGTCCAGCGGCTTCCAAGTAGCAACTGATGGCATTACCAGCCAGCTCAAGATCATTGGGATCTTCCTTGAAAAGCTGATCGCTGTATCTGCCCCACTCCGCCCAGGCCTTGGGCAACTTGATGTCGAAGAACAACGCTGTTCCGAATGCGTCCTGCGCGTCCTCCTTCTGGCTGAGCTTGCTAAGGAACATACCCTTCAGAGTGTAGAATTCCGCTTTCTGCTGCGGGCCGAAGTAGTTGAGGTTGGTATTGTTAATAACATCCAACCCACTCGTCAGCTCGCTTCTGTTCTGGTAGTGGCACTTGGCCTGCTCACGGAGCTTCAGGAAAGCTTCTTGGATCTCGATGTTGGGCAGTGTGTAGATCTTGCTCAATTGGTTGATGCACACTTCAGGCATCTGGTGCTTGCGAGCGACATGCGCGAAGCGGTTGATGATCCAGGCAGTTTCGTGGTAGCCGCGGTAGGCATACGAGTTTCCAGTCGCGTTCCCAGTGCTGGCGGGCAACAGGTTGAGATAAGTGCCGTTGATGAGTTGGAAGATGTGCTGGCGCCATGTGACCAGATCCTGCCACGCGTTGATGTCGTCCCAAAGGTTTGGAAGACGGTCGCGCCAAGTGGACAGCAATACCTTAAGCTCCTGGCTCTTGACATCGAGGTTGCCAGCGTTCGTCTGGGCCAAGCTGGAGCAGATAACACTGGCATCATGAAGCTCTACCAATTGCTGGAAGTTTTGCAAGAGCGTGATGTGTGCATTCGTGATGCGACGTGGCAGCTTATGCCAATTCTTGATGGACAGCTGGATGTTTTCGTCGCACACGCGAGCAAATTCTGGCGGCGTCTCAGTCTTGTTGTGCAGTTTGAGGAGCGACATGAACGCTTGGAAGAACATGCGCCTGGGTGTTGGAGCATCGGAGACCGCCTTGACGATGCTGTCAAGTTGCTCGCGCTGCTCGGCGCTGTTCCAGGCCTCGAAGTTGCGCCACATCGCTTCGAGGTAGAGGTCGTTGATATTCTCATGCTTGGCGAAGTCGCCCAGAATCTCCCACTGTTGCAGCTTCTGAGCGCACTGCACCCACTGATCCTCCCAAAGCATGTACTCGCCTTGTGAGAAAGGCAAGGAACCAGTGCGAGCCTTGACTTGTGCCATCTCGTACATTTGCTGCGCCTTGTCCCAGATACCGTTCTGTTCGTACGACAGCGCGGCGTTTGTCTCCACGAATTGTGATCGTCTACGCCACGTGCCATAGAAAAGATCACTCTCCTCGAGTCTGGCGTAAAGCTCGGTGAGCGCATCCAGGTTGCTCTCCTTGACAGTAGGCATGTCGATCACCGGGTTGATTGCGACCTCTTCCATGAACGTCGCGGCCGTGTACCAAGCGTCGTAGTTCTGCGCAAGGAATTTCATCACGTGCGGTGGGAATTTGCACACTGGCCTCGCGCGAGCAATACCCTCGAGCAAAGTGGAGACACAATTGGGGCGCTTGTCGACTTGCCTCTGGTGCATGTCCTTGGTGAGGAGGGAGATAAGACCTTGCTCGATGTCCTCCTTGTCGTCTTTGGACAAGACTGACCAACACATTGGGAAGTAAGCGACCCACACGTCATGGGCTAGCTGCCAGTCTGTGTGCTGTAGGTCGGAAAGCGGGACGAGAATGTCCTTTGCTCTGACACTGCCGACCTCTGCCATGAAATGCTTCTCACCAGCGATCAAGGTTTCAAGCGAGTCTTCAAGCATCAACTCGGCGGCTCTGGGATCTCCCTTGTACGTGCCATAGATTCTTGAGGCAGACAAACACCTGAAGTCATCTTGGTGCAAGTGCAATGTCGTGTTCTGGTCGATCGAGCCAAACATGAGTTGAATTATTTGACTCAGCCAGAAGCTGTCGCCCAGGACCTCCCATTGCTGCTCCGCAATGAGCTTGAAGAATCTGTTGCTGGTCGACCTGCTAAGCGCGCGATCGAAGATGGTCATGAAGCGTTGCCGCATCTCAATGTCCGGACTACGGAGACCAATGAGGAATGCTTGCTCCATGCGCACCGCGAGCTCTGAGCGGAAGATCTTGGGGTCTTCGTAGATGCGGATGACAAGATTCATGAACTTGGAGTACATGGTGTTGTCAGGACGGGTCTCGAACAGCAACATTTTCTGCAACACGGCTGTCTTCTCCTTCAACGTAGGAACAGGCTCCGTCGGGGCGAAGACCCAGGCTTCAACCTGATTGAGGATCTTCTCACATAGCTTGTTGTCATTCGAGCGCTCAACAAGCGAAGCAAGCACACTGAGATACGGCCTTCTGCGATCGACCAAAGCACTGATGCATCCAGAAAGCATGTCGATGGTCTTGATGATGAGGTTGACGATGACCTCCGATTCTTGCACATTGGGCAGATTTTGTGCTGTAAGACCTTGTGCTGCAGCAGCTTGCGGGGGCAGCTGAGAGCTGAGATGGTCCTTTGCCAATTTTGTTTGGAAAGTCTTGAGAAGTGCTTCAATGTGCGTGTGAATGTCCTCAGACTTGCGCTGAGCTATGACCCAGAGGATGTTGATACCAGCAACGTGGTTACCGTTGTTGAGCGCGTCACTCGCTGTGGTATTGAGGAAAGTCTTGAACTCTTCAGTGGGGCTCTCAGCATCAGGCAACTCGTCCTCCGGCTGCTCCAGTGGGATAACTTCGAGCGCACGCTGCAACAAAGGCGGAAGTTTCGGCGAGATATTTTCAGGTAGCTCCAAGCCGTGCAGGGCTTCTTGAATCTCGAAGTTCTCGTTCTTCAATGGCCCGGTAAGTAGCTTCTGCAACTGGGGCAGACGAGCTGTGACCCACTCGTCTGATCTGGAGTTGAGCAACACCTTCAAAATCTGAATCGTGTTGATGATCCTCGTCGTTCCGATTTCAGCCTTTTCTTCGGGCTTCTGTTCGCTGCACAGAATTTGCTCAGTGACCTTGGGGAACATGGCATCGACGTCAAGATCGTCCCAAAGTGGCGGTGCCAACAATCTGTAAAGCAAGTCGATAGCCTTGACGACTGTATCGGTCGGAGGCTGGTGGGGAGGGGCCGCCTGTGGGTTCTCGACAGCCTTGGGTGGTGCAACAGGGAAGCGCTCGGGCACGGTCGCGATGAACTGTACCAGATATTTGATAAGCATCAGTCTCATCTGGGGAGGTGCAACAGCGCCTCGTTTGTTCTGAGGTTGCGGTGAGCCAGCCCGCTCAGCTGTGGGCGACTCAACGCCCGCAAGAGAGCCTTGCTCGCGCACAGTGCGTTCTTCCCACTTGCAGATCAGACTGATCAAGTTCAATGCCAGTTTCCTGTTCTCGGAGGAAGTGTTCGGCAGCGAGGCAACCTTATTCATCGACGGTATGATCGTCTGTGCAAAGCCTTCGCGTGCTTCGTAGAACAAATCGGGGTGGCGGACAAGGAAGTGGTAGATGCTCGTCAGCTGCGCCACGTTCGAGATCTCTTCGCTCAAAATCCGTCGCGGTAGCTTGGACCACATGGCTTGTCGACCATCCGCTCCTCCAAGGCGCTTCTTAAGCACAGGCTCCAGGATCTCTAGAGACTGCATGACGAGATTCTTGCCTTCGGGTTGATGCGCGCGGAGCAAAGCACCATAAACTTGCAGGGCGATCTTGGCAGGCGTCTCGTAGTGGGCGATGAAGTATGCAATCAGAACATAAGAAGCGTACTTGTTGATGACATCTTCCAGTCGGATGTAGTTCCAGCCAAACTTGATGATGTCTTTGCGAGCGTCTTGCAGCATGTTGTGGTGATATTTGACAAGGAAGGCCGTCGTTTGGAGAAGTTCCATGCGCGAATGGTCGACACCTTGAGTGGAGTCGTCAGCAACGTCTGCGTGTGACTGTGGCTTCCACAATTTGTTGTGGATTTGGTCGGTCATGGAACGGTCAAGCAGTGCAGTGCCCTTACTGCCGTCGAACAAAGTGTCCCAATTGCGCTTGACGTCGTTCGCAAGGATTGGGTTGAGCACGTTGTGGAACACGAACCACTTCAGGCTCTGTGAGCTCTGTCTGTTCGTGTACACATCAATGCATCGAATCATGACAGATTGTTGATACTCGATGGACTCGTTCGTGATGACGTTCTTGTAAAGGTACGTGTACAACTCCGGGAATCTTGGGAGCTCACCCGTCGCGCACGCTTCCAGGACGTCAAACAACGCATCCAGATCGTCAGGCTTGTGCTGGAGGTACAGAGTCATGATGTAGGTAATCTGCTCGGAGGCCTGAACTGCTGCTAGGCGAAGCGAACCCGATAGCTTGTTCTGCTGATCTGCAGTTTGCAACGACTTCGCCGCACTGAAAACGGCTTTGCGCAGCTTATCATTCGCAAGCAATCGAAGGCCTTGTTCTTCAAATTTGCAGATAGAGTAGGTCATGTGAATGGCATTAGCGGCGGCTTGCGCCTGCTCATCACTCATTTCACCAGTAGTGAACATTCCCACAAGATTGTCAGCCTCTGAGATCACCTTTTCGCGTAGCTCGCTGCTCGATTCGTTGGCGAGTATCTGGGCGAAGAATCGACCTTTGGCCTCCTCCTTGAGCGCTCCACTGAAGAACTGCCAGGCTTCCTTCGAGTAGTGGTTGAGGTACTGGATCAGAGGCTCTCTGAAGGGGCTGTTCCTGGTTCGGCGCAAGGATGCTTCCAGCTTGAGCACACGGTCGACCAAGTCAGGCAGGAACTGCACAGCTGTCGGAGGTAGCAGATGGAACACGCTGAAGATGGCGGTAACAACCTTCATCTTTGGATTGGCTTCGATCAAGGTGAAGGAAACCTTTTGAAGAATTGTTGGCTCTGCAATGGTACGCATATGGTCCAGGAGACGCGTGCCAATCTCTACCTTGAAGTAGTTCGTGAGCAGCTGCAAAAGTGTTCTCAGGCCTTCAAGGCCCTCAACGCTGAGCTTTCGCGGATCCTGCACGTTCATGAGGATAGGCCTGAGACCGTTTTGAAGGAGGTCCTTGGGTAGCTTCTGCGTCGCGGCCAACACGATTTTCAGCCCAGCATTTGCAGCACCTGCAACGTCCTTGTTCTTCGAATAAAGTGACTTAAAAAATATGGAGATGATACGAGCACGATGCTGCGTCTGCGCTTGCGTATTGAAGGCAGTGTAGCGTATAGCTGTAGTCAAGAGTCGCAGACATGCAACACGCAAGTTCACGATTGCCTCAGAGTTTCTATGCTCGTAAGGTTTCGCAGCCAAGCTGTCGTCTTCTGCGTCAACGAGCGCAAGGGTCTCGTAGAGAAGTCGGTTCAGCGGATCATCGAATGTCAGAACGTCGTTCTCCATGTCGAGACAAAAATTGATGGCATCGATGTAGCCAATTTGTGCAGCGAAGGGAAGCGCGCGCAAAGGCTTGTTGAAGATTGGGGCGAGGAGCAAGTCCTTCACCGGCTTGACAACTTCGTGCAGCTGGGCATTGACACCTTCCGCGATGGTACGCAACGCCTCTTGTGCTGCGTGACGGACGTGCTTGTTCATGTGGGAAACCTCGCCAATAACGCGGTTGCAGAGAATCTGAATCTTGCTCTCCTTGTCACCAAGCTGGTCCGATTTGTAGTTTGTAGCGCAACGCTTGATATGCTCGATGAGTGTGTCCTTGGCCTGAATGCGGATGCTCGCAGGTAGGTCCTGTGGCATGTCCTTGATAACGTAGAGCAGTGCGCGCACAAAGTCGAGTTGACGGTCGATCAGGAATGCGTCACTGAAGTCCATCTTGGAGATGATTATGCTGATGCCGGCTGTACCGCCAGACTTGACGAACCATTCTTCCTCGTAGCATGCGTGGACAAATGTCTCAGCCAGGCGTGAGAAGAATGGGAGTTGCTCGGCTTTCTCTTCCGAGCCAAAGATTGTGGTGGCGATGCTCTTGCATGATCGCATAGCACGTTCCGCAACCTCTCTGACAAGACCGTGATCAGATGCGAGAGAGTCCGAGATAACATCTGCAAGAACGCCGGTCTCGACGTAGACAGGTCCATCTCCATCCTTCGAGTCGAAGGGACGTTTCTTGTGTTTTTCTTGGCCAAGAGCAGTTCCGAGCTCGATGATCATGAAATGCCTGTATACATTCTGCAGGAACGCCTCGGCTTCCTCTTGCAAGATTGGAATCGATGCAGCCACCATGCAAGCTTTGAGCAGCTTCAGAAGAGTCTTCTGTTGCTCATCGCGCTTAGTGACAGACTTCTCTCGTTCTGATATGGCGAACAGATCGGTGCCGGCGTCGTACTTCTTATCACAAGTGTCGTCTGCCTGGAGTCTCACTAGCCTTGCAAGGTTTTCAGGTAAGTCGTCGCTGCCGATCAGCAGCTTGACATGTGAGGTGACGAGCTTGAAAGCCTGCCTCTTATGGTGTTCGTCTGATGCCTTGCCTGACCCTTGTTTCGGGGTCTCGCGCAGCTTGTCAACGGCAACGTCGATGCCGAGACGTGCAGGCAAAGCACGCGGACGTCCAGCGCCGATCAGTCTGACATCGAAACTTGGCTCATCGTCGGAGTAGGTCTTGTAAGGCAGCTCTGGCGGAGCGCTCATGAATTTTCGATTGCGTCCACCAAGTTTGCCCAGGATCCGCATGGTAGAGTGTGCGTGGAAGTGGCTGTAAGGGCTAGGCTTGAGGTGGTCCCATAGAGCAGACATCAGCTCGTCAATTACAGGCGCCATGATGGGGTCCAGGTAGTCGGCAGTAAGGTTGTCGATACATAGCTCCAACGTCCTCAGACCCTGTGCGATCAGTTCGCTGCCCGCTCTAAGAGCAACGACAAGTGGTCGCATCAGGTAGCTCAGGTGGGGGAGCAGGTGGCTCAGCCGGGCAGGTACGGTCAGAGAAAGCTCCACGAAGAGATCGCGTTGCTCTGGCTTCTGCGCCGAGATGAGCAAGTTGTTGAGAACCTCAAGCAACATCTCGAGCAAAGGCAAAATTTCCTTGTACAGGTGCTCAAATCTACCTCCTCCGATGCTACGGAACAGTGATCTCAGTAACAAGAAGTAGTTCGTTGGCTCATCAGCAGTGACAGATAGCTCGATCGATTTTGTGATGAGCTTTGTCACATGAGGCAACAAGACCTGTTCGTTCTGGGGCGCGAAGAGTGTCACCGCCATGAAGCTCAATTTGAAAAGTCGGAGCAGAATCGAAGACTTGAGTGTGTCTCGCGTGCCAACCTCATCAATCTTGTTCATTAGGAATTGTAGCAGCATACCCGCGAAAGCAGGACTCGTCGCTTCGCTGGCAAGAAGGAACTGAGGGATATGTAGCAAACCTGTGTGCTCAAAGCTCTGCTCGTACATGAATGGGATCTCTGATTGGAAGACCTCATGGAAGGTTGCCGGGTCCAGGTGGTGGAAGATGGTGGCAAAGGTCTCAAGCAAGTCCTTCTCTTCCTTGCCACTCGACGCCATGTGCATACTCGATAGCGTTTCGGGCGAGCCGTCCGCTTCAGGCTTCTCCAAGTTGTAGTACTTGAAGACCTGAGTACCCTCGCGGAACAGCTTGATGAGAACATTAACCTCCTCTGCACTGAAGCCGTAGGAAAGATCAGGCCAGTTGACCGGAACATTATTCTGGTCCATCTCTTCCTTGACTTTCGGTGAGTTCGAGTTGCGGAGCTGGAAGAAGAACGTCTTGAGTCCATGTAGCAGGTTCTTGAAGAGGAATTTGTTCTCCGTGACGGGATCATGTGCTCGATCGCGTGGGTTGACAGTTTTGATTGGCGTTGCTGAGAAAATGTCGATCTCGTCCCAGTCAGGAGGCGAGTCCTTGTCCGCTAGGTAGTTCTCGGCCACAGCATCGATGCCGGCATTAGGCTGATTCTGTTTGGAAAGCTTGACCGCGTTGGGATACTGGCGATTCATGGCTGCGAACTTATCGGCAATACCGTTAAGCACTAGCATCATGTAATGCCTTGCATCGTTCTTGTCCTTGATCTTCGACATGCACTCGGCCATGTTCAGCAGGAGCTTGGCACTCATGGTTTGATAGCTTGTGCCAGGGAAGTCGTCGTGCAAGTTTCGTACGTAAACCACAACGGTTGCTCTGATTTGGTCAGGGTCGAGTTGGTCACGCACATGATGGATCAGATCAGCGAGCATCGTGTATGCTAATGGCCTGAGCGTCTCATACGAGGTAAGTCCATCTCCAACCAATGTTCGTTCGTCCAGCAGCTCGATGATCTTTGGCAAGAAGATGTGACGGAAGTTGAAGTTGATGATATGTCTGATGGCAACCAGAAGCTCCTTTCGTGTGGCAGATCGTTCACGGGGACAGTCTTGCAGCAGACGGACGACAATACTGGGAAGCTCTGTGAGGAAGTCGGCGAGTTTGTTCTGGTGTGCCCTGAGCAGATAAGCCAAGAAGCTCATCGTCTTGACTTGAGAAGTGACAAGCTCGCCGAAAGCGGCACGATTCTTGATCTCCTTTGCAACTCCTGTGAAGATGGTGCCGTTTGCTCGAGCTTCTTCATGTGCAGCCTTCTGAGGACCGGCCTCGAGCTGGAGGGCTGCCTTGATCCGAGGAGTGAACTTGGCCACATTTTCAGGAGCGAGTGCACGGTGTGCTTGGAAAATCGAGACAACGATAATCGGGCACTCCGCAACGACCTTGAACGATTGCATACCCTTAACTAGCTGTCGGGTCGTTTGTTGCTCAGATCCCGGGTCGGTTCCAATAGCAGCAGCAGTCGATGCAACTGGTGATCCAGGGCGCGGCGAGTTGGCATATGTAGACTCAAGAGCAGATCCATCCTTTGCTTGGGCAGAATCGAATGTGTCGTGAACGGTCTGTTGCATGCTGTCAAAAAGCTCGAGAATAAGATCGAGGAACGGTTGCGCGCGACTGCCCAGTGCTCTGATGTGGAAACGCTCAAAGTCCATGATGATCTTGAGACAAAGAACAGCATTGTCCTCGTTCTCCGTCCTGACCAGCTCCAAGCACTTGTCCACAATAGCAACGCAGTGAGGTTCAGTCGCTTCGGCTGAATTCATAGGCAGCCGATGTAGAATCTCAAGGACGCAGTTCCGTATCTTTTGTTCCGGAGAAGTACTGATGAAAACGGGTGGTGCACTGAGTATGTTCAACCATATTGGAACGAACTTTTGAAGGAAGAGGGCATAAGTCGAGCCTTGACACCAGCTTTCGAGACCATCGCGGAGGCCGGTGAGGGTTTCGATTTTGGTTTTGGCATCTGTCATGTAAGTGTGAGTAAGAGTTTCCTAATCAATTGACCAACTAGCAATTTATACCGGATGAAGCATCTTGGAGGCGCGCCTCAAGGGCATCCAAATTGCGGTTGTCTGCCATGGCGCGCTGGCGTGGATCGAGTTGCGCCGGGGAAGATAGTATGGAATGCGCTATCGCATTACGGTGCTAATTTGTAACCCTCGTATGTTGTAGTCGAGGGAGAGGAAAGGCTATGGCCAATTGTGTTATATGTGGCGAGCTGTGGAAGTGGTGGTGGGTGATCGTTTGCTGTCGCGAGAGCACTGCAGTCGCACCAAGTTCGCAGCGCGCGAGGCGGCCAGTGGAATTATTCGTAGAAGTGAGGCGGTCGTTGTTGGTGTGAGGAGCACGGCACAATCAAGTGGTGCTGCAGGCGAGGGGCGTGAGGGGTATCCTGGTCGTCGCAAGGCTGAGATGAAGTGAAAGCGCGAGGCTGTAGAGTGGTGGTGCTGGTGCTGGTGCTGGTGTGCTGGTGCTGGAGCTGCACTTTGGGACTGGATGCCTCAAGCGACGCGCAAAGCGAACAGCCTCTCCAGAAAGACCAGCCGACGCGGGCATCTCGAAAGGTCGGAGCCGGGAGTATCCGAAACTAGTGCAGAGTGAACGACCCGATCCGTCTGGGGCAATAAGACCACAAGGCGATCTATTAGCTAAGTGATCTGCAAACCGTTCTGCCTCACTTCTGTGTTTCTCGTCCGCGAGTTTGTATACGATATATGCATGGGTCATCGTCGCCAGATCTGATAGTGAATCCAATGTCCACTGAGATACTCAACTCGTCTCATTGGTGATAATGCCAAGCTCATACATGATCAAAGGTGGAATACCCATTTTCATATCTGACTGCCAATGTGATTCAGTGTGTATACATACTTATGGTGTATGCCGACCGGTCTTGATCAGGTATGCTGACCATTACATGAATATACCTGACATTAGTGGTATCCCTCTAGTTGGGACTACCTCGTGGCAAGAAGACTAAAATGCTCGTGAGGCTTATTTTCATAATGACCAGGTAGTGCTTTTCTAGTGGTCATCTGTTGGAGAGATGTGACGACGATTGTTCACGTACGTGTAGTGCTCATGTTTCACAAAGTTGAAGGTCGAAAACCGCTGTCCAGCAATAACACCGACAAAATCACCAGATAGGCTCCGAAAAGCACACAGGCATAGCCGTGAGTGCTCAACGTTCCACTCATGCAATCAAATACAACATACCAATCCTTCCAAGCGATCCAAACGATTCTTCTGATCTCATCGTCTGGGAGCGACAGGGTTAGGGTTGGGGTGGGTTTCAGTTGCTTTCGAACATTGAAACCAGAATCATGTTTTCTCCCTGTAGCTCTGGCCCGATTGGAGAAAGTGCCTCCCTGGCGACATACCGTCCAATCCAATGCTTCCCTAATTCACCATCACACCCCAAAAGGTCCGATAGCGAAAGACTGCACCGCTCGCAAGAACAAGAATACCAGCATCGTAACGACGACAAGAACGCCGAGCAGGATCGAAAAAGCGGTTGTATCTCCTTGGTTGAAGGTGTCGTGGATGGTGGTTGAAAGCATTGGTAGTAGTTGATTTGATGGTGTAGTGAACTTGGGATCGACAATCCACGAGTTGAAGAAGGACGCTGCTCGATGCATGTATACGCTGCGCCAGCGAATGATTCACAGATCATGCGCGGGAGGAGATCGATCGAATTGCTGTTCGATCTCGTGGCTTAGGAGGTTTGCTCATGCGTTCTGAAGATCTCGGGTTGGAGTCATCCTATGTGTATCTATATTTATGTCTATCAGTCCATATTTCATAACTATACATACAACAACCACCGCTATGCTTAGCAGACTGAAATCAAACAAACAACATTGCACGACACATCCTTGAAAAAGAAAAACATAGTAAGCCATCAGCAAAGTTTCGTTTCGACATTTTTCACTTTTTCTTTTCTAATATCATCTAGAACTGGCCCTCGTCGCTGCCGGTGACAATAACGTTGTTGATCTTGAGCACCATGCGGCAGAGCTGGGTGGCGAGCAGGAGTTGCTGGCGCTTGGAGATGAGGGGGTCGATGACGAAGTTGGCCTTCATGTCTGTGGGAAATAGTTAGTACATGGCTTGATTTTGGGGATATGTGGCCCCGAAAGGGTTGCTCACCATTTGAGCCGGTCTGCATGCAGTCCACACCAAGTCTGCCAACACCCTCGCCCTTGCCCTGCCTGGCCTTGAGGTCTGCTAGGGTCTCGATGGGGCTCAGACCGCTGTTCTCGGCCAGCGCCATGGGGATGGCGTCGAGAGCCTCGGAGAAAGCGCGCATGGAGTATTGCTCCAGACCCCTTGTCTCGAGTGCCTCCCTCTCGATGGCGAGAGAGCAGGCAATCTCTGCGGAACCACCACCGTAGACAATGCGGTTGTCGGTGACCAAGTTGCGGACGACGCAGAGGGCGTCGTGCAGCGAGCGCTTGGCCTCGTCGATGATCATCTTGTTGCTACCACGGACGAAGACAGTGACAGCGCGCGAGTTGGCGCACTCCTCGATCACCAGCATCTTCTCTCTTGTTGTGCCGAAGCTCATCTCACGCACAACACCGGCAGTTCCGAGCTTCGCAGCGCTCAAGTCCTCGAAACGGGGCACAATGCGGCCGTTGGTGGCAATGGCGATAAGCTCAATCTCGGGACCGCCAACCCACCTCACAGCGGGGAGCTGGTTGGTGAGCAGGAGGTGGTTTGCCTCGTCGTAGAAGCCCCATTGGCAGATAACGACGTTTGCGCCGGTGTCCTTGATCTGCTGGATCATCTCTGTGAACTTGGTCTGCTCGTACTTTTGCAGCTCCTTGTATTCGGCGACCGAAGTGATATCGAGCTTGTGCTTGGTCTTGGGCTTCGGGGGCTCGAATGCGCAAGTGAGAATGGCAAGTTTGGCGTCCTTCACCTCTGAAGGCATCTGGGGGTGCGAGAAGTCCTTGTCGACAATCACACCCTTGACCAGGAGGGTGTCCTCGAGTGCGCCACCGACCTTTCCGTCGACCTTGATGAGCTCGAAGTCGACATCTTTCCTCTCGAGGTCGGCGACCGACAGCACGGCATCGACGGCGATCTGAGCGAATTGGTCGTGCGCCTTAGAGACGATCTTGGACCCGAGCGAGGTCTTAGCGACCTTGAAGAGGTTCTCAGTGTTGTCACGGCCGAAAGCGATCTCGTCGCTGATCTTGTCCAACTCCTTCACCGCAACCTCGCAAGCTGTGTCGTAACCGTCCGCAATCCTGATAGGGTGGATTCCCTTGTCTATGAGCTCTGTTGCCTGCTCGAGAAGAGCGCCCGCCAAAACCACCACACCGGTGGTACCGTCTCCGATCTCCGCATCTTGTGATTGTGACAGGCTGACGAGCAGCTGTGCAATGTTGTCCTTGATCTCCATCTGTCCGAGAATAGTCGCGCCATCGTTGGTGACTGTGATGTCGCCGTCGGGGCTAATGAGGATCTTGTCCAGGCCACGAGGTCCGAGCGAGGTCTTGACGAGAGATGCGACGGACTTGGCGGCGAGAATGTGCTGCTTCACCGCCTCGTTGCCGTGTACTCGCGACTTCTTTCCCTGGTCTCTGACGATAATGAACGGCCTTCCGGTCTCGTCGGTCGTTATTTGAGCTGGTTGAATGAGTTGTTAGTCAGGTATGGAGGGGTTGCACGTGCTCGTTGTTTCGTACCGTTGCTCATGTCGAGGTCTGCGATTCATTGTCAGTGTTCGCTCGCTTGTACACATGTCCTCATTATGTTCTTCTCCTCACTCACTCAGGTTGTTCGCCATATTGACTCCCTAACAATCGACTACCGCCGGCAGTCTACTTTTGGGGTGATTTCTCTTGCGTCGTCCAATTTGGCCAGGCGTTGTTCCAGACGCAGAAATCCGGTGCAAGCAAATCGGTATATTGTTGTGGTGGATGTTGTGAATAATTTGGGCGGTGCTGCTCAGACTTCCAGGGTGTTCGGGCGTGTTTCGATGTTCGCCGACTGGCCAGGTGCCTTTCAATTTTCCCCTCCAAAAGGTTCCATCACTCGCCGCGCACAGACGCAGACTTGAAGGTGCTCTCACTCCAGCTCTCGGTGCTCTCTCCACGTTCCACGCGACGCAGCTCGTCAATCGCGCGGGTTATTCTTCACCCGCCGTCTTCACTACCACCAAACCGCTAAGCAGATTCACCTACAAATTATCACACCATCTGATCACGTGTCGCGTAAATCACGTCGACTCAATTATAATTCTCGCGCCGCGCTGCAAATACCTCACTGCATCCGCGCGCATACTATTCTTCACCAACGCGTAACAGTCCCTCGGAAAGTCGCAATCATGCCTCGTACGTCGCGTTCCAAACAAACCAACTTCATGAAACTCACAAAAACAGCCATGCTCAGCGACGACGAGTCCATGTCCGACGGCGTCGACGTCCCCGAGTCAGTGCCCGCCAAAGCCACCACTACCACCAAGGGAAAGGGAAAGGCACCCGCGAAGCCCGTGTCCGAGGACGAACAAGAGGATGACAGCGACGATGAGGAGGCTGAGGACGAGTTTGCGGTCGACAGGATTCTCGACCACAAGTTTGGTCCTCGCGGCGTCACTCAGTACAAGGTGAAGTGGTTAGGCTACGACAAGGAGGAAGACATGACTTGGGAGCCTGCCGATAACCTGTAAGTGATGGAGCTTTTCGATCATATTGCGACGCGACTGACATGTTATTCAGCGAAACTGCTGCATTGAAGGTGCAGGAGTACCACACATCCATCGGTGGCACGCCCCAGCCAGGCTCGACAAAGAAGGGAAAGAAGGGCGCCCAGAAGCGCACAGCCTCCGAAGCTCTCGACTCACCTGCCCCTAGTGCGACCAAGAAGCGTGGCGATCGCAAGAGCCAAACCAATGGCACCGACTCAGAGCACACTCCCTTCGTCCTCCCCAAGGGAAGCTGGGAGTCCGACGTGTCGCACGTCATGAGCATCGTCGAAGAGCCCGAGCCTGATGAGGCCAAGCCCGGCAAGACCAACAAGATCCTCATGGGCTTCATAGAGTGGAAGGACGGCCGCAAGTCCAAGCACCCCATGAAGACACTCAGGACCAAGTGTCCCCAGTCTTTACTCACCTACTACGAGAACCACCTGTGAGTATATTTTATGTTTTGGTCTACTCATTTCGGTCACTGAACCATTTATCCACAGGCGCTTCAAAAATGATGATTGACACATCTTCAGGGTCTTTGCCAAAACCGAAGATGTTCCAGCCCACCTCAAGACAGAGGAAGGAAAGTGAACGAACGATCGATCAACCGAAGCATAGCTCAGAGAAGAGCCGGATGGATCGGATTGCTACATGCTCAAAATTTGCTCAGGGAAGATGATGTGTGATGCGTTTGAAAGCGAGGCGTCTACGCGCCGCGGCGTTAAGGTAGCTCAATGTTCCGGAACGTGGGTGTATGTATATCAGCATTGACAGGGGTTTTACTTATGCATTAACTGCTGTGACAACAATTGTATTCTTGGCAATAGTGACTCGACTTGCGATGTTTCAACCTGTTCGCTGTATATAGCTCTCGTCTGCCTGCGGGATCGGCGTATGTAGACTCATGCTCAGGAACCTTGCTAGGAGGTATTGAATTTGTTCGATCATCAGGTGAGGCAGAAGTTGAGTGCTCCAGGATTGATGAATCACACTGGTCATGAGGACAGCAACAATATAACGAAGGATTATATGGTTACACTCGACTAAGCATCCAAGCCATGCCAATGTGCATATGTCGTATCTGCGATATCACTTTATGCAGTCATCGCAGCGATGAGTCTATACCTGCGCGAACATGATCGTTCCCCCGCGTCTCCAGAAATTTGCCGCCATTGAAATTCGAAAGACTCACATGCCTGCCCCTCACCGAGCAAGACTATAAGTTGATCGCCGTGATCGCAAGTCATTTTCTTGCCACAACCACTAAACCATACCACACCATGTCTGCCCAAGGAGTAGTCGACGCCGTCAAGGACGGTGTCCAGCAAGTCGCCGACAAGCTGCAAAGCGCCACTGTCTCGGACAGCACCGCCGCCCCCACCACCACCGACGAGGCCAAGCCCAACGAGACCAAGCCCCAGACTCTCCTCGACGAGGTCACTGGCGAATATGTCAGCAAGAGCGAGCTGAAGAAGAGGCAGAAGCAGAGGCAGAAGGATATTCAGAAGGCCGAGAGGGAGTCCACCAGACAGGCTCCTCCTACTAAGAAGAAGAACGCTGCCGAGGACGAGGCCCAATTGAACCCCAACGTGAGTGGATGGCACAAGCAGGAATACATTCGGTTAAAGGAATGCGCCGCTAACAGACGCAGCAATACTTCGAGATCCGCAGCCGGAGGATCAAGCAGCTCAAGGACACCAAGCAGCCTTTCTCGCCCTACCCTCACAAGTTCCAAGTCACCTACGACCTGCGCAACCTCGAGAAGGAGTATGGCAACCTCAAGAAGGGTGAGGAGATCAAGGACAAGCAGATCGCCGTTGCTTGCCGTGTCTACAACATCCGTACCTCTGGCGAGAACCTCCGCTTCTACGAGGTCTCTGTCGACGGCGCCGAGTGCCAGATCATGGCCACCAACCTCAACAACACCTCCGACATTCCTTTCGCAGTCCAGCACGACGACATCAGGCGTGGCGACATCATTGGTATCAAGGGTTACCCCGGCAAGACCAACCCCAGCCGTGAGACCAACCCCGGTGAGCTCTCCATCTTCGCCCAGGAGACCACCCTTCTCGCACCCTGCCTGCACCAGATTCCCTCCGAGCACTACGGCTTCAAGGACAAGGAGGAGAGGCACAGGAACCGTCACCTCGACCTGATCATGAACAAGCGCACAAGAGACACCTTCATCAAGCGCTCGATGATCGTCAGGTACATCCGCAACTACTTCGACAACAACGGCTTCTACGAGGTCGAGACTCCTGTCCTGATGAAGAACGCTGGTGGTGCCACCGCCAAGCCTTTCTGGACTCACCACAACGACCTTAATATGACCCTTGCTCTCCGTATCGCTACCGAGCTTCCCTTGAAGCAGCTTATTGTTGGTGGTATCAACAAGGTCTACGAGCTCGGCCGTGTCTTCCGTAACGAGGGCATTGATCTTACTCACAACCCCGAGTTCACCACTTGCGAGTACTACGAGGCGTTTGCCGACGTTTACGACGTCATGGAGCGTACCGAGGACCTTGTCGAGGGTCTTGTCAAGACCATCTGCGGCAGCCTTCAGACCAAGTTCCACACACAGTCCGGCGAAGTCTACGAGGTCAACTGGGCCAAGCCCTGGAAGCGCGTTGAGATGATCCCTGCGCTCGAGGAGGCTTGCGGCGAGAAGTTCCCTCCTGGTGACACCATGCACACTGACGAGTTCAACCAATTCCTCAAGCGCATGCTCAAGAAGACCGGTGTCGAGTGCACTCCTCCTCTTACCAACGCTCGCATGCTCGACACTCTTGTCGGCGAGTTCATTGAGGAGAAGTGCATCAACCCCACCTTCATCACCGGCCACCCCGAGATGATGTCGCCCCTCGCCAAGTACCACCGCGAGCACGCTGGTCTGTGTGAGCGTTTCGAGGCCTTCGTCTGCAAGAAGGAGATTGTCAACGCTTACACCGAGTTGAACGATCCCTTCGACCAGCGTCTGCGTTTCGAGGAGCAGGCCGCACAGAAGGCACAGGGTGACGACGAGGCCCAGGTCATGGACGAGGCGTTCCTAACTGCTATGGAGTACGGTCTTCCTCCCACCGGCGGTTGGGGAATGGGTATTGACCGCATGGTTATGTTCCTCACCGACAACTACAGCATCAAGGAGGCTCTTACCTTCCCCTTCATGAAGGACGACAACAACGCACCCAAGGCCAAGGCTGCCGAGGTCACAGATGTTACTCCCAAGCCTGTGGAGGGTGTCAGTAAGTGATGCGCTGTGTCTGCTTGATCTCACGTTTCCAAACTAACATTTCAATAGCTCACAAGTAGACGCATTGGACTTGAAGATGTCGAGAGAACACAACGAACCTTACGGACATGACGGCTGATGCATTGAACGGGCATGTGGAGCCTTGCACTATGATAGGAAAGATTAGATCGGCGAGAAAATACCGCCGAGACAAGGGAAATCACAAGTTACGTTACATCACCTTGATATTTACGCCGGCAGTGCTACATGCAGTTTGTGTGAGTGCGAAAGGTGAATTCGCCTATGTCGTGAGTATAAAGATGCTTGTTACATCAACCTGCATGCTTGCCAAACGTCTGATCTCGCTCAGCCCTCTACCTTGGTGGCAAGGACGGCCTGCTCCACTACCGACTCCCTGCGAACCTCGTCTCCCGAGTCAACCGACTCTTGCTTCTTCGCTTTCATGAACGGAAGGCGGCCATTCTTCTCCTGGAATCTCATCAAAGCAAAGCTAACCATAACCAGAATCCAGTACAGATTGTACGACAGAACCGAACCGTACGTTGCCGAATTCGTCCAACCAAATAGAGAGTTGAAGATACCCCAACCGCCGCCTCCGTTGAGCTCCGGCGAGCAGCAGTTGACGTGCCAGACACTTTGGCGGATGTCGTAGGATCCAGGACCGGAGCCTGTTTCGCTGGCATCGCCTCCGATGGCGTGGTTCCATGCGTTGTTTTCGAAGAACCAGACCGCGCGGGAGAAGAGGCCGGCGGCTACGAGGTAGAGAAAGCAGGTGCTGATCACGAGGAAGACTTGGAGTTTTGCTGTGTTGCCACCACTGGGACTGCGTCAGCTGTTGTCAATATTTCGAAAACGAAACACGGAAGCTCACCGATAGATCAAATACCCAACCAGACAACCAGCTCCCAACCCACAAATAACAGCCAACGGAAACGCCGTAGCCGGTAAACCCAACCCAACGCCTCCGATGAAAACCACAGCTTCCAGTCCCTCCCTCAGCACAGTGATAAAAGGCAGCAAAAACATAGCATACTTCTCACACCACTGCTTAAACCTCGTCCCCGCACTCCCCTTGATCCTCGCATCATTCTTCTCCAGCGCCACCGCAATCTTCGCCCGCCATTTATCTTGCAGCTTGGAAACCCGCAGCAACGCAGCTCCCACCACAGAGATTATGATAGAAGCGAGGACGCCAAACACGCCTTCCCAGATGTCTTCGGTGCCGGCGAAGTGGTCTTTGCCGAAGCCGTAGAAGGCGCCGATCAGGCCGCCGCCGATTACCAGGCAGATTGCGAGGCCGAGGGCGACGCCGAGCCAGATTTGTCGGACGAGGCGTTTGTAGACGGTTTGGTCGCGTTCGGGGCCGAGGGTTTGCTTGAGGAAGGCGAGGAGGACGGAGACGATGATGCTGGTTTCGAGGCATTCGCGGAAGCAGATGAAGAAGACTGGTTGGTTTTGGTTAGTGGGTTGTGAGAGTTGGGAGTATGCTGAGTGATTTGATGTATACCTGGGACTGCGAACACGTTTGGTGCCATCTTGAACAATTCTTCCTGTTCGTTTCGCAATTGGGTCTTACAGACTTTCGTTCGAGGCGTTGTAACAATCAATCAGTCAAATCAATCACAAAATCTGATAAGCTGGGCCGGGCTGTCTCGCAGGAGCGACAAGGCGTGGCTAAATGGCTCAAGCAATGCTCAAGCAACGGATAAGCTTCTTCGAAGTGGGGCTATCACGAGCTAACAAGAGCTTCGTCAGAGAGCTGCAGGTCTGGCCGTGGTCTAGCGGGCGCCATCGTCGGCTAATCAGATCATAAATCAAGGCGATCAGTGGCCTGATGTCCTTTCTTCGCGAATCGGTGCCATCTGATAAGCCGAGGTCGTCGTATGTATCAATTTCTCGTCGTACCGCACGGATTGTAGGTTGAAGGTATCTGCGGGCCTGATATGCTGTGCTCTCAGTGGAAACGCCTTCATTTTGCGAGCGCTGGTTCGATCGCCAGAGCGTGAAGTTCAACAGCTCAGCAATGCCTCGCTACTTCCCTGCCGGGTATAGTCCTGGTAAAGAGGCTCGAGTCGCTTAATCGCCAACTGACTGATCGACGAGAAGTCTCCTGTGAGTAAGTTGCCGCCATTGCATTTTGCTGAGGCTTCGCCTTTTCTTACCGACCTCGGTCTGGCGCAGATAAGCTCCCATAAGCTCCCTTGCAAGAAGGCACGAGCCCTAGGCGATCCCAACACGACTGTCACTGGGTATCGCGGATCGCGAGGACTTGAGGAGAAAGTGAGGTGAGGTCTGGAGTCTGGACGGTTGTCTTATCTGACCGGCTTGTCATCTTATCAATCTTACACTTCTGCTCGATACTCACGACGACAACATCGAAGGACGATTCCGTTGCGACCGCCGTTGGAATACTGTATCCGCTTCGGCCGTGACATTCTCGGTATTATTTCAGCATGGTTCGGTCACTACAATGCTTCCTGGCGGGGCTTTCTGCCTTCGTCGCTTTGACGAACGCGGCGACCGTCACGCTTGATTGGAACATTACCTGGGTGCGAGCGAACCCGGATGGAATGGCTGAGCGCCCTGTCATGGGGATAAATGGACAATGGCCGCTTCCTCTGCTCAACTTCACAAAAGGCGATCGAGTCGTTGCCAACGTACACAACCAAGTAAGACAACACATACGCCAAAGATTTGTCAATTGTGCTGATGTAATGCAGCTTGGAAACCAAAGCACTAGCATTCACTTCCATGGTCTCTTTCAGAATGGCACCAATGAGATGGATGGCCCGGTTGGTGTCACACAGTGTGGCATTCCTCCAGGCTCGAGCTTTACATACAACTTTACTATTGAGCAACCTGGGACTTATTGGTATCACAGCCACACACGTGGTCAGTACCCAGACGGGCTTCGGGGCCAATACGTGATCAACGACCCTGAGAATCCATACCGGTCGAAATACGACGAGGAAGTTGCCATCACCCTGTCAGACTGGTATCACGACGAGATGCCTGGCCTGCTCGCCAGCTTCATCAGCGTGACAAACCCAACGGGAGCCGAGCCAGTGCCCAATTCAGCTCTCATGAATGACACGCAGAACTTCACAATGTCGGTGCGCCCAGATACAACTTACTACTTCCGTCTGACAAACGTTGGGGCATTTGCTGGCCAATACTTTTGGATCGAAGGCCACAACATGACGATCATCGAAGTCGACGGAGTGTACACAGAGCCAGCAGAGACCGATATGATCTACTTGACTGCTGCTCAGCGCTACGGTGTGCTTGTCACAACACGGAACGATAGCTCGAGCAACTTTGCCATGATAGGAAGCATGGACACCGCAAGTTTTCCCACGAGCAGTAAAGAGAGCATCACTAATTCATCAATAGGACCTGTTTGATGCGGTGCCCGAGTCTCTAAACCCAAACGTGACCGGCTGGCTCATGTACGACGACAAGGCAGCCAAACCCAGTGCTACTGTACTGGATGCGTTCACACCGTTCGACGACTATACCCTCATCCCACAAGATGGACTGGAGATCTACTCCAACGTCGATTACTCGTTCAATCTCGACTTGAAGATGGACAATCTAGGGGACGGAGCAAACTAGTGAGTAAACCGTCGCTCGATGAATCATGCCGTGGTCATGCTAAGTGTTCACACCAGTGCCTTCTTCAACGACATCACTTATGTCGCACCCAAGGTTCCGACCCTTTACTCCGTCCTCACCACCGGAGATGCTGCTTCAAATGCCGTAGTATACGGTCGCGACACCAACGCTTTCGTCCTTGAGCATGGCCAAGTTGTAGAGATCATCCTGAACAATGATGACGCCGGGAAGCATCCTTTCCATCTTCACGGACACAACTTCCAGGTCATCTGGCGATCTGAAGAAAACGCTGGGCACTACGACCCGAACAATCATACTGAGTTCCCGGTTACGCCGATGCGAAGAGATACTTTCATGGCTAATCCGCAGGGCAACTTTGTGGTGAGGTTCCGGGCTGACAATCCGGGAGTTTGGTACGTTAAACTATCACACGAGCTTGACAGTACAATACTGACTTTTCGATAGGCTTTGGCACTGGTATGTGATAAGGGATGATCAATTGATTGTGTAAAAGCTGATATCAAATAGTCACCTTGACTGGCATCTCGCATCCGGCCTCGCCGTCACTCTAGTCGAAGCCCCTCTGGAGCTACAACGTACGCTGAAGATCCCCGACGATCACTACCAAGCCTGCCGCGACAGTGGAACACCCACCCAAGGCAACGCGGCGGGCAACACCGTCGACTTTATGGACCTCAAGGGCGAGAACAAGAGCCCGGCACCACTCCCAAGCGGCTTCACCGCCAGAGGAATCGTTGCTTTGGTGTTCAGCTGTCTCAGCGCCTTCCTGGGAATGGGCGTCATCACGTGGTAAGTCCTGCAGTGGCAAAACTGATTGGCTAGGAATGGACACTGACGATCTCTTGCAGGTATGGTCTGGCCCCTGCAGGAACAAAGACGACTGGTACTACAAGGTAGCGGGCATGATATCTTGCCAAGTTTGAGGCACTGTTTTCGCAGTCGGATGCGACGTTTCGGAAGATGACTGTCCGACATGCCAGACGATGCCTCGGTACTACGCTGAACGTTAAGGCTCTAATGACTTCTATAGCAATTACTAGAAATAGTCTTTGGTCGCATTGGGTAGCCAGAAAGTAGGTGCGGCTGATATGTGACACGGGGGAAGACCGCGTCACTTTCAGGCTTTCAGCTCCAGAATTCGAACCCGTCGGAATGTGTTGTAGACTGGGTTGACAACAAGCCGAAGGATTTGTTTCATCGTCGAGCATGCTGCGCTTTTTTGGTGGCCTGATGAAGCGGTCGTCGCATTGTATTCGGGAGCGAAGCTCTATTCTTGAGTTGCAAAGATGATCCGGAACCCAGTGTCTGCAACTTGAGGGCCAACCACATTCCAGTTTGTGAATGTGATCCGTCGATACAGCAGACATCGTTTGTTGATGAACGCGACCTACAAGGAATGCCGTCCAGTTCTGTGTTACGTTGGTGCCCTTTGACTTCAGCTCTTATGTAATCGCAACCACAAATTTTAGGCGTGCATCACTGTACACCGCCCGAGCATGGAACGCCTACGAGCAGCTCTCGAGGCGCAGTGCGCGTACGCAATACTGCCAGGACATTATCAAAGCATACGAGGTGCCAGCTGAAACGGTATGTACCACGCTCTGCAAGGCGTGAAAGGCGGTAACATTGTAACACAGATTTCGGAAAGAGGCCATTCCACGAGAAGCTGAGCATGATACAAAGAAATCCTTCTTCATGCTCAGCGATCACACTCAACTAATGTCGAGCGCATGTATAAAAGAAGCCTCTTGCTTCGACTTGCAATACCTCTTTCCTCTATCATCCTCAACCGAATTTCCAAGACGACCCGATTTCCATAGCGCAAACATCGACAACAACCCAAACCAACAAGCAAAATGAAGACAACTTCTATCCTCGCTGCTGTTGCCGGCATGCTCTCCTTCGGCATCCAGAGCGTCTCAGCCAAGTGCTTCGAAGACGGCGCAACCTGGCCTAACAGAGAGGTAAGGAAATTAAGGGTGGAACGGCATGTGGATTACTTTGCTGACACCGTGTTTTTAATTCACAGGAAGCCCGGAGCTTCGTGTACGATGCCTGCCACAACAATGGCGGCATGTTCACAGGCAACTACGCTCCGCTCCAGCTGAAAGCCATGTGCCCCACGTCTGGCAACATGGGAGTTGAGTTCGTCGTCCAGAACCAGAACAGGGAGACTGGATTCGACCTCGGAGACGATGACTGCTCTGAGCGCTTGAACGACGAGATCTTCGGATGTGCGCACGGCGGCGAATCTGTCATCGCTGGATGGTACTTCCGGTAAGTGTGACCTTTTCCGATCCGCAGCTGAAGGCGAGGTTGCTGATACACTGATAGCGCAAGGCCCGGTGGCTGCTAAGCGCCCGACTCTATGGAGACATAGTCTATGGTGTGCGCGATGTGGTAGATGAGCGAGGGGAGGCATTCGCAATTTTCTTTTTGGAGTTGCTCTGGCTGGAGAATGTATGCGTCGGCAGGGTGGAGGGTGTGATCGGAGTATTCAGTCTCACATAGATATCATCAGTCGTTACCGAGGTCTTCTTTGGTACCGTCAGTAGTACTTTTGTCGGTTTCACCTTTGACCCTTTTGCGAACGTCTTGTAAGCCGATGGGCGGTTGCTGTCGACGACCACGTTGCTGTCTATGAAGCTCACGCTCCAGCGCTGCAGACAAACGATCTAAGATCCACTCCGCTTCGGATTTGCTGCTCATAAGTGGCGAATCTTTCGAGAGCCATGACCAACTGCGTAAGAAGTCTTCGGTGTGAGAGTGATGTGTTTTGTGATGGTGATGTCGATCGGTTCGGAAGTCGTCAGACTTATCTTTCTCAGAGTCAAGTGAGCTATCGTTGTTGCCGACTCCTTCTTTCGAGAGTGAGTGTCCAGGTTGTACAGTGGATCCGTCAATGATCTTCGACTGAGCGCCATCACGCTCACTGGCAGATTGGGTGTTGCCGGCTTTGTCAAAATCAGGCGAACTCGATGAGCTCCGGTCATTCATCGATGTAGTCACCTGCACGCCAGTGTGCTTCCCAATGGAACATATCGGGCTCTCTTCGTTTCCGATCAACTTCAGAAAATACTCCCAATCCTCCCAGCTGTATTTCTTAGGTGGCGATGCGCTGAGGTCACCTTGGACAACTCGACACTCTCGGGCCAGCACGTAATGGTAAAATTGGATGTCATCGCCCAAGCTGTCACCCTCCCGAAACCGGGCGTCTCGCGTGACATGCGCAGACAGTCTGTCTGCTAGCCGGTCTCGCATCAAGCCGTCGAAAGTGGCTGGCTTCTCCCCACTCTGCGGATGGCGAGGGATATCGCCGAATAGTCCAGGCATCGTTATGTCCGACACAGTATTTTGTGCCCAGCCTAAAAAGTGTTTTGTCATTGTGGCGAAGCCAGCTCGGAATCCTTGTTCGTTAGGTAGAACAGTAACGGCGCCGATTGAGACCGTGATGTCAGAGAATGTTTTGACGATTGTATCGCCCATGTTGGAGATCAAAATGGTCAAAGATGGCACAGCGAGTTGTGACCAGATGACGAAAAATGCCTTGCCGCTGTTTGATTGCGGGTGGAAGTCGCCGTAGCCAATAGTAAGGAGAGATGTGTAAGAGAAGTATAGCGATTCTAGATAGCTCCATTGCTGTGTATATTCTGTCTGTTGGAAGACGGCGGCACCTACGAACCAGAGCAGGAGTGCGAATGCACCTGACGTGAGCAGACCAAACCAGCGTCTTTCTCGCTCGCCAGCATCCTGGACCCTGCGCATGGCGGTAAACTCCTCTCTCCTCCGTTGTGCCTGCGAGAGCGAAGGGTCAGTGTTGAAGTCGGCCTTGGCGAACGGCGATATTCTTATTGTTTGTTTGCGATCGTCTACGTTGCGAGTAGCCTTTGAGCGCTTCTTTTCAACGATTCTCAGGCTCAGCTTTTCTTTGCCACGGTCTAAGACAAGAGATCGGATGCTGCCGACTACCAGACCGATCATCAGAATGCCGCCAATTGCAAATGGAAAGAGAAGACCTTTGCCGAGTGAAGTCGAAGGTGAGTACTCGCCTAGACCGACAGTCAGTAGCGTCACGTCGGCCCAGTAGACAGCGTTCAGATACTCCCAGCCCTCGATATGGCTGTAGACCAAAGCTCCGAGTAGTAAGTAAGTCACGAATGACATTGTTTGTAACATCAGTGTTCGTTGCGGCCCTGTTAGCGCGAAACGCTTGCGATAGTGGCCTGTGTGTGCGCCATAAACAGTCAAGAACATGAGACCACCTATGATGATATATATTGACGCGGCGAATATGCCATAGTAAAATGCACCTGTGAGCGAATGCCGGCCACGTGGTATAGCTTCTGGTCTCGTGATGGCATAATTTGGAGTGCTACCCAGCACGACAAGATCCACAACCAGTAGTATGCCTGCTAGGAGGAAGCCAGTGATCGTTATCGGCTGGGCTATGGAGAACCTGAGGCGCTGCGCCATGTTGAGAAGTAGCGATGCATTGCCGACCAAGGCGCATACAAGCGACGCGACATTGAGACCGATGAGAAATGGCGGGTCCGGCAAGGTCAGACCAGCTTGCTCGCTAGTTGACTGAGTGCCTCCAGGTGGTATATATTGCCGCCAGTGATAGACCAGCGCGCATACATTAAATCCACTTGCTAATGGACCAAATGTGCCTGCTAGAAGAGGGCATGCTGTCGACGCAAACCACCAGCGGCTAGGCTGCCTCGCGGCCACAGCATCTCTCGTATCACCACGCTCTTTCTGGTCGCCGTTGTTGTCGTCTTCGACATTTTCGGCGCTCTGTTTGATGCGATCCTCGACGCCTGGGTCGATGGTGCTCATGATGGGAGGAGGTGGTGGAGTCGAGGTGACATGGGTGTAGGTTCATGTTGGCATGATGCAAGGGTGATGATGCACTATGCCACGTGCATGCACGGTCTCACAAACCCTGGGACTCGGGGCAAATATCCGACATCAACCTGAGGCGTTGTTTGAGGCCTTCTAACTTGAATATCTGTATTATTACACTTTATCCTGAACTATGACAACGCGTTCACGCCATGAAAGAGCCAAATTGGCCTATACTCTCAAGAGTCCCCAAAGAAAGGAATTCTTCAGAGTTTGGGATGCAAGACCGGAAGGTCAGACCATGAGGCAGTTTTGCGCTATCCACAAGGCTGAACAGTGGTGCCCTTCACACAGCCATGGCTATAGGTGGTTGAAAGAGCGTGAAAAGATAATTAGGGAGGGTTTGGGAAGTCCCACACGCAGATTGCCACCACAAAAGCCTCAGGGGCGTCCTAAAAAGGATATCAGCCAAACCCTTCAGGCGATGACTGAAAGACCACGCTCTCAAACAGTTAAACAACACATTGCGCAATCAGGAGTCTCTGCAGCCACCCTATATCGTCAGTTGAAGGCACTACGGGAACAGCAAGCAGCGCCAGTTCCTCCATTACATACAGTACAATCAACTGGCGATATCAGTGCAGGGCAGCAAAATCAGTCCTCGGAACCTCGTGTCCGCCCAGTCACAACTCAAACCGTTGTTGACCATGCGTCAAATGTTACTGACCCACACGCATCGAGTATGGCTTCAAGACAGGACAAATCAGTGGCGGCCTCAGGCTCAGGCTCCAGCTCTCATCAACGACAGTCAACCACGAGGCGAGTCAACACGTCAGTTGCTTGCAGTACGTGTCGACGTCGCAAGGCAAAGGTGAGTGTTGCTTGAGCAGGTCAGACAGATGTTGTACAACTCCGCTCACACAACTGACTACTTCGCAGTGCGATGGCGGACGTCCTGCGTGCAAAGGCTGCAGCACGCGGAAAACTGACTGCCATTACGACCACGAACCTGGCGAAGGCCGGTTGGTAGTGTTGAAGCGCAAGTTTGAAGCTTTGGAAGCCCAAAATGCTGGGGCATATGAACTGCTCGAAAACTTGCGCACGGCACCGTACGAACATGCAGTGCAGCTTTTCGCGCAGATTAGGTCGCAAGATGTGCCATTCACGCTGCAGGCTTCTCGCTCGTTGCAAGGGACAACGACCGTGATGACATCGCAAAACCGAGGGCTGCCACGACCTTCGAGCAGTATCGAAGCGCAGCCCACTCCGTACCCAGCAGGTGTGGCTGGCGGAGGCGATGAGGCCACCACAGTTTATCCACAACCAGACGGCATCACTGAGAGATCTTTCTGGCCCGTGGCCGCCGACCCGTACGCATATTGATCATCAGCCACTAATAGTCTCCTATGGCATGCACATAGCTCATGCGGTTGATAAGCCAACCCCCAAGTTTTCTAGCCATCCGGCACAGTCTGGAGAGCGGTGTATCGCATCACAGAGTCATCAGGAGAATGCCAAGAGCACCAGCTATACTCACGATATACAACACGATCGGATGAGACTGCACGATCACATATATACATTAATGTCTACACCTCGAACAAGCCTTTATCCAAACTCTGACTCGGGAGCGGAGCTTCGACATAACGAATGTTCTCCCGCACTTGCACAAAGTTCTCAGCACCGTACCTCAACAGCTCTGCAAATGTGCCCGCACCACAGTCACTTCCTTCGTTGGCGGGATCGTCCCAGAGCTCGCCCAAGTTCTTGTCGTGGGTCAAGTGCTTGCCATGGACAACCTTCTGCAAAGACGACTCGCTCAACAGTCTCCACACCAGTTTCTGTGCCTCATCGTACTGGGCTGAAGATTGATCAGTGTCCAGTGGAAGTCGCAAGAGATCGAACACCTTCTGCCCACACCCCTTGAATCCTAGCGTTGCTTCAGCACCCCAGCATTCTTCAAGCACATCGAAGATGAGGACTTTGTTCTTCCAGTGCTCCTGCGGAACGAAACCATTCCCTTCGCTCTTGGTCAACATGCACAGTCGCTGCCAGCACAAAACCTGACTGATATACTCCATGACGACGATAGGCTCAACAGCAAAGTCCCAGTGGAACTTGGCAGCTCTACTCTCGTCGAAATCGAGATTGGCGGCAAAGGCGAGCAGAGGGTTGGCTATGATTCCTTTGTGGTTGACCTGTCCTTCCCACAGCTTGATGAACAGATTGTGCCAGCTCTCGATGAACGGATCGCCTTTGCGCGCCGCGGTAAAGCTGTTGGCGATCGTGGTGCTGTACATCCAGGGAATGCTGACTTGGAAGGGTGACGAAGGGTCTGCAAGTTGGTCCCAGCAGATGCGGTCCATCGTACGAATCAACAGACAGCCGACATCGAGGAACACGCCACCATACACGGAGAGACAAGCTCCTCGCAGGAAGTCGGCGCTGTGGGGTCCTACGTAAGGACCATCCATATTGCCCTGGATAAGCGCCTTTGGAAGCAAAGAAGCCGATACGTAGTTGAGGAAGTAGTTTGGCGAGTCGGGAACGCTATCCAGAACACGCACAGTCCACTCGGCATCGTGCATCCGGACCCATGAGATCACATTGCGCAAGTTCCAAGAGGGCATGGAGCGGACGCCAGAATGCCAGAACGCCCATATGTTCTTCTCGGAGACCACGGGCTGAAACTTCGAGAGCGTGTCGGTGATCTGCTCATCGGATTGTGTTGTCTTTGGCTCAGCATAGCTCAGCTTCGAGCTGAGCTCGTTTGGAATCTCGAACTTGGGCATTGTCGATTGATGAAAATTGTAGCAAAATCGTGTTTAGGAATTTAAGTTCGTGAGAATGAGGTGAGTTAAAGTTCAGGGAGTGAGTGAAGGTATATATACTTGTGTGTACATGAGTCGGATGTCATGCAGTATCCCTCAGCCGCATACGAATGCGAGTTCGTCTAGGGTTGGTGGGTGTCAGCATCAAGTAACCGATGTCGGTTAATCCTTTTCCGAGCCATTCGAAGTTCTCAGCTCGACGCTGCATCCATCCTTCGCGCGATGTCTGGTCTCGCCAGGATAATTTCTCATCGCTACGAGGTGTAGTAGTACGTTTGGCATCAGCGAATGGCATGAGGTTGTGCAGTCTTGCATGAAACCAAGCTGAGACAATCAACCATGGTGCGCACTCTTGGGCTCATAAAATCATGATCTTGTTTTGTTGTTTGATTCATGGATGTCGGATAGTGCATTCAGCCTCAAAGAATCCTGCAGTGCAGGTCCCAGCGCAGGAGTTAGGATCTTTGTACTCGTTCGTTAAAACCGGACAGGCAACCACAATATGCAACAACTTGTCAAAGTCTGTATCCGTTGTGTCAAGATCTTTGATGGTCATAATAAAACTTGGACTTTAAAGGCAATGCCGACTTCAGCATCCTAAGAAACACTGGAGCTGCTATTCGACTCCCTACTCGCGTGACGTATTCAAAACTATATGTTCAATCTTGCCCTGAAACTGAGCAGTATCAGCCCTGATAGTGTAGCGGTTATCACGTACCCTTCACATCTAGCTTTCATTAGCAAGATATGAATCCTCTTACCCGGGTAAGGTCCCAAGTTCGAACCTTGGTTAGGGCTATCTCTTTTGCTTTTTGTCCGATATCTATACTCCTTTCCCATCCATGCATGGGAGATAATACCCTTCGACTCTTCACGCCTCTGTATCAGAAAAAAGAACAAAAGGTGTGCTGTTTTGTATGAGACGACTAACGTATAACAAAACAGGTGCAAAGAAGTTTGGCCGTGAGCCGCATACGTTGTACACAGCCAGCCAGCCAGCCATACGTCGGTCACGATATTTTCCTTGCAATCATAGCACACAATGCAACTCTGGTACCGATAGTGTTGAAAACAATAGTGTCGACTGCGAGCCGGATTCGTTTGATTGAGGCGTAATAGAGCATCATTTCCACAGCGTCAATGCATTTCCAAATCGACCAATAACATGTTTTTGCTATTAGATTGATCTTAGACCATTAGAGCCCCAATTCTAAGAATCACTGCATCGATCAAGTGGACTACGCGTCGCGGTCCGACTAGAGGGAGAGTGTACCATTGGGAGACAAACGATTGCCTTTGAGATCTACATAGGAGGTAGCAGCATCTCAGCGGCTACCTCATAACGTACTCCTGAATACACCTATGCTCTAGGGTACTCGCATATCGGACTAGCATCGAGGCCGTAACTAATGCTCGGTCGTACGCAAATTTAGGCGCAAGTACTTTACTATGCACACCAAATGTATTCAACATGAAAGAAAGTACTCGCGGTTGCATCGCCAGCCGTGAGTGGACGTCCAGACATGTCTGATCTTTATCGTCAGGCGTTTCGTCTTGGAGTGAGAGCGTAGTGGGCAGAAATACGCGAGCTTTAAAGAAAACAAACCTTTAATTCGGTGTCGATGAGAATGAGTTTGAGACGATTGAATGTTTAATAGTTCAGCTCACGTGGAAGACCCTGAAAGCGATAAAGTGGCGCTCGGGCCGTCTCGCGCGGGGTGTTTTGAATTGTTGCCTGGCGTCGCTACGAGACTTCGAATGTTTATTTGGGACGGAACTCTCTCTCGCTTCCAGCGCCTAAGCGTGACACAAGCGTCCTCACGCCAACCGACCACCGACCATCATATCGCACTGAAATCGCCACCACGATGGTCTCAGAGCGCAACCCCGCCGACACTTCTGCCGGCGCCAATAACACAACCTCTTCACAACAGCGGCAACCACTCGCCAACATCAGTGCCAAGATGGCCTCCAACTCACCCCAAAGCACGCCGCAAAAGGCCAGAGAGAACCCGCAGTTCAAGCCACCTACACAGCCCGAGTTCGGCGTGGCCAGTCCCATTCGCAATCCGCTCAGGCAGGCACCAGTAGATCCGCTCGTCTCGAGACCGAAACCCAGGCCAACCGCAGACCCATTCATTTCAAGACCAAAACCAAGACCGACCGCAGATCCATTCGTTCCACGCTCAAAACCGCTGGCCCAGAGAGCGCCCGAGTCACACTCAAACAGCTACTATGTGCCTGCAGTGCAGAGCGGACCAAATGCCATGGTGCAGCCGCCTTTCATACCTCCAGAGCAACGCCAGTTCTACATGCCAGGCCAGGCGAGACCACCTACCATCGCACCGGCACCGCGACCGGTGTTCTCCTCACTCGGAAACAACACATACTTCCAGGCAGTCGCGTCTAAGCCACGGAAAAACGTGGTAGATTTGACGAACAGTGATGACGACGACCATTTCGATCCCGACGCCGCGATACGCTCAGACAGCAGAGCTTTCGGATCAGCAGATCCTTACATGTATGTCGACTCGGGCCAGGCAAGCGAAAACATCAAAAACTTGCTCGAGGGTGCGTTCGATGACGACGACGAGGAGGACCGGTCTAAGACACGCCTACGAAGTCGTGCGAAGAAGGCGGCCAAGGCAGAGAAAAAGGAAGCAGATAAGCAAGCACAGAGTCTGGCGGATAGGCTTGCGGCGCTTGACGTCAAGGAGAAAGACGAGAAGGAAGAGAAGGAGATACCACAAGCAGAAGACGAAGACGAAGAAGATGGTACAGTGGAGGGTCTGACCGTGAAGCTTCTACCACATCAAGTTGAGGGTGTGAGCTGGATGATTGACAAAGAAATCGGAATGCGCAAGAAGAGTGGCGTTCTACCGTATGGAGGCATCCTCGCTGACGATATGGGTCTTGGAAAGACGGTTCAGTCAGTGGCGCTTCTTCTTACCAACCCGAGGCCTGGTCCAGATGCGAAGCCGGAACACCCAAAGCAAAAGTTGCCTGGCAATCATGTGGGCAAAGGAACGCTCGTGGTCGCACCGCTCGCTCTCATCAAGCAGTGGGAGAGTGAGATCAAGACCAAAGTTACACGCAGCCACGCTCTCAAAGTGCTCGTACACCACGGTCCAAGCCGCACCAAGTCTGCCGCCGAGTTGAAGAAGTACGACGTTGTCATCACGACTTACCAGATTCTTGCGTCTGAGCATGCCGGATCGAATCTGGAGAAGTCAGGTGGTCCCAGAGTAGGCTGCTTCGGCGTCCACTGGTACCGCATGATTCTTGACGAGGCTCACACTATCAAGAATCGCAACGCGAAATCAACACAAGCTTGCTGTGCGCTTGAGAGTTGGTATCGTTGGTGCCTGACTGGTACACCCATGCAGAACAATCTCGACGAGCTACAGAGCTTGATCAAGTTCCTTCGCGTCAAGCCTTACTGCAACCTACCAGAGTGGAAGACTGCAATCACGCAACCCATGAAGAACGGCCGCGGCGGCGTTGCCATGAGACGACTGCAGTATTTCCTCAAAGCGTTCATGAAACGCCGCACCAAGGACATCTTGAAGAAAGACGGCGCTCTGAACTTCGGTGGCAAATCTGATAAAGATGGTGGAGCAAAGAAGGGTGGCATGCAAATTGTCAAACGCGAAGTCTTCACAATGGAGTGTGAGTTTGATTCAGCGGAGGCTGATTTTTACGACAGACTGCAAGCCCGAGCAGAGAACAGACTCAAGGACATCATGGAGAACACCGGCAAGAATGACTACATTGGAGCACTCGTTATTCTGCTTAGGCTGAGGCAAGCTTGCAACCACCCGCATCTCATTGAAATGGCTATGAACAAGGACAAGGATGCAATGAGTCTTGGCAGCAGTGCGGCTCAGTCTGGCTCACAAACACCTGCAAGGAACAGCAAAGCCGAACCCGATGACATGGATGATCTTGCTGCCCTTATGGGCGGTGTCAGCGTCCAAAACAAGAATTGCGATGTTTGCCAGATTGAGCTTTCAACCGCTGAGGCTAAGGATGGCGCGTCCCGCTGCACTGAATGCAACGACGATCTCAAGGCCCTAAAATCGAAAGAGAAGAAGACCAAGAAATCGACGAAGAAGCCGACCAAGACAGTGAAATCGGCGAAGAAAGAGGTCAAGCCGGAACCTCCAAGAACTGCGCGCAGCATGCGCAACCGCCGCGTTCTGGAAGACAGCGACGACGAGGACGAAGGCGAATGGATCGGCGAAGGATCCGAACAACACATCGATCTGGGCAAGGCTGGCGGCACAGATGATGAAGATGCCGAGGGTGGCGGTGATACACTGGGTTCTATTGATTCGGCAACAGACGACGAACAAAGTCAGTCTGGCTCGGAAGACGAGCAGGAGGAAGAGAGCGATGATGACACCCTCCCAATCATTTCTGGTCTGGCACCATCACACAAGGCCTCCCACAAGCCTTCGACTAAAATCCGCCACCTGCTACGCATCTTGCACAAGGAGACACCAGAGCACAAGACGATTGTCTTCTCGCAATTCACAAGCATGCTGGATTTGATCGAGCCACATCTCAAGCACGCTTCCATCGAGTACGTGCGCTACGATGGCAGCATGCGCCCCGATGCGCGTGAGGCATCGCTCAACTCACTCAAAACAAACCCGAAAACTCGCGTCCTACTCTGCTCCCTCAAGTGCGGTAGTCTCGGTCTCAACTTGACAGCGGCCAGTCGAGTGGTGATCGTCGAACCCTTCTGGAACCCCTTCGTGGAGGAGCAGGCGATTGATCGTGTTCATCGACTCAACCAGCCAGTAGACGTCAAGGTCTTCCGCCTGACAGTCCGCAACACTGTCGAGGAGAAGATTCTGGCTCTACAAGAAAAGAAACGCCAACTAGCAGCTGCAGCGATCGAAGGTGGCAAGGCTGTCGGCAAGCTGTCCATGCAAGATATTATGCAACTCTTCCGTCGCGACGCCGAAGTCGGTACCAACGACGAAGACGCTGCTTTCGCTGAGAAGTTCGGTGGCGACGCGAAGCTGCTTGACGGAAGTGGAGGTAGTAGAGGTGAGAGCAGGCAGGGCTCGTCGACTCCCCCTGAGCGGACAGTTCAGAAGAAGGGAGTGGCGAGGAAGCCTGAACATTCGGTTTATGGAAGGCGTTGGTGATGGAATTGGGTGGGAAGGCGTGACGACTCTCTCTTTCTCTTTCCGTTTTGTTTCGTAAGTCTTTCCGCTTTTGTTTGCATGATACACAGGACTAGAATCATGAATGCACCTTTTCACGAACAACAGTTTCATTATTCGTGTTTCGATACTGGTCCATGGGATATTGACAGTTTTGGTGTTCTGATTTTGGTGAGTTCCCGTCTGCGATGTTGACTGCAGTTCTACGAGGCAGCAGTGGCAGCTGCTGCCTGTGACGGCGCGTGGTTGAACTGCAGGACTGGAGTCATTCTCTGAGGCATCATGAGGAGCGAAAGTGATGGTCACCGCTGGCAGCACTTTCACTTACCCAGCTCCAGCGCGAAACTCTCGCAATGAGTTTTCCACAGAGCGCTAACCACCTCCTACCTCCCAGATTCCCGAAGTAGCAATCGCCCAGCATGTCGTCCAACGGTTTCGAAAATGCCATAATGCTCACAAGGCCGCTCCCTATCGCCATCACCGAGCCAGAACTCTCCCTCCCAGTCGACAGAGAAGCGCGCAAAACCAACCACGAGTACATCGAACAGCGCTTCGAAGCAGCCATGCAGCGCCGCCGCGAATTCATCGAGCAGTTCGAGCAAGACACCGGCATGGAGCTCGACGCCACTCGCCGAGACAGTGTGGCAGAAGCCCAACACCCTGCTTCGCTCGCCAAAGCCAACCATGGAGCCATCAAGCTCCTGCTCGAAGCCTGGTACGAACGCATCGGCATCCAGGACGCTGGCTGGACGCGATACAACGAGAAGACGACGCCGCGGGCGTGTCGCACAATCAGACAAATTCTGGAGACGGGCGACGAGGAACTGGGTATCCCCATCGAAGCGCTGGAGGACAAAGACGAATGG
>Ga0265797_10001592_pt1 | contig 39768 bp, 25 predicted proteins | sample P2T30metagenome_FD_192433 | JGI IMG/M metagenome (GOLD analysis project Ga0265797, IMG submission 192433) | Plant litter microbial communities from East Loma Ridge, Irvine, California - P2 T30 | ecosystem: Environmental > Terrestrial > Plant litter > Unclassified | place: USA: California...
TCCGTCTTTGTCACCATAGTATACTGTGTGTGTCTCGTACTCGTTTCCGTCTAGCCCTCCGAGGTTCCAGAGGCCAGGGCGAATGAAGTTCGGGTTCTTGAAGCCCTTGGTGACATCAACTCCTCCGAACTGAGTACCCAAATTGTTGGGCAGTACAACGACGGATGGTGTCGCGGTCACGCGTTGAGTGGTCGTAGCCGTACTAATTTCTACGGTCGTCTCAACCTCGGTAACACCGAAGCTGGAAACCGTGGTCTCTGTGGCGGTGGCGGTAGTTCTCTCGGTGGTAAGAACGTTTCTACTCGTGTGGTGGGGACAATAGAGGTTTGTGTTTGGACAAGAGTTGTTATTACAGGGAAGCTGCTGATAGCGGTGGAGACCACAGTTGCAGGTACAGGACTGATCCTGGTCGTTGTTGATGGGAAGAACACGGTTGACGTGATTTCACTGATAGCGGTCGTGACCGAAGGGAAGTAAACCGCCTCAAACGCTGTGTTGATGTAAGTCGAGACAATTGTTGTTGGAATCTGAGTCGTGGCTGTGACAAAGCGTGTCTGGTCGATCGTAGCGACTCTTGTGGTAGTAGATAATTGCACAGTCGTGGACAAGACCGTATAAGGGACCGAGCTGATCGCTGTCTGGGTCAAGGTTCGCTCTAGAGTAGTGGGAACCAGGCTTGTGGCTGTGCTGTATTGAACTGACACAATTGTTATAGGAATCAGGCTGATGGAAGTCGAGAACTCCGTTGTGGTCTGCTGGCTGACGATTGTGGTCGTGTACGGAACACTGACGACAAGAGTGCTGACAATCGTTCGTTCGACTGCGGAAGTAGATGCACTCGAAGTTGAGGAATCGATTGACCCGACGGCTCGCTTGATCAGAGCCGCATACCCGATCGAATCTGTGGTCCCGGTCACGTTGCTGTACAACTCGCAAGAGTTCACACTAACCGTCAGTGCGACGCATGCATCGCTCTTTTGACAGGCAATGATACAACCCTCCTGAGATACAGCACCAGAGACGAAATTGTCCCTGATGTACAGGCCAGGAAGGATTGTACCGGTAATCGCAAGGTCGCAGCTCACGCCGTAAGTGCCACCTGAAGGGCTCGTGTAGTTCTGACCGTTGTATTCAGGTCAAACGTAGGCATTTGGAGTCGGCGTTCCAGAAGCACTAGCGGCTATGGTCGATGGTGGAGCGGGAAGTATGTAGGTGCTTGATCCGCTGGTGTATAGAGCACTGCTGCCTAGAGTCGGGATACTGCAGGTACTTGCGTACTTCGTTACCGTCGAGAGCTCGGAGGCAACGAGCGGTGCGAGAGCAAATGCAAGGCGCAGTATCATCTGATGGGCATGCATGATGTGACAAGTGTTGACGATGCGGATTTCCAGTAACGATTGAACTGATCGGCGTGAAGATCTTTTGTTCGCGCAGTGAGCTTTATACCTTATATGAGGTACTCCATTCTGCAGGCATCTGGCGACATGCTCTCCATCATGCTACTCCTGTGTTATGGCTCCTCTTACATCCATTCCTCAAGAGATATTGTTTGATAGATTGATTAAACTACTACCAACATGAAATGAGTAAAGCATTGTCGGTGTCGGATCCTTATGAGTAGAGAAAACATCAGCCCATTTAAATGGAAACTTCGTATCCAGAGTCCAGACCAAACCGAGCCGTATGCATAAAGGTCCGAGCGCCTGAGCATGTGAAATGGTACCGAGCGAGCCTCTGGAATTCCCAGATATCAGCCACTGGAGTTTCCAAGACACAACAAGCTTGTCAAGCTGTGTATTGACCCAATGAGGTTGATACAGTCCATTTTGAACTGTTGATGCCTGGAGCTGTTAATCTCATCTGGCTCGTGAAGTCTCGACAAAGTATTTTTTAGGCTGACCAAGTCTCGGAAATCACCCTTTCAGCGGTCATTGTTGAGTTATTTTCTGGACAAGCCATAGAGTTTTATCGTGGCAAAAATCCACAGGAAGCGCTCTTCCAATAGCGCCCAGTCATGTGTTCTTGGTGGCACGGCCTCTGATTGTTTGAGGAGTCGTGGAAGACAGTGGGTTGCGCGCCGGAGTCTTCAGGAGGAATCGTACGGCGTGCATTTGATCGAAAAAGTCCCCAATCACCGAGTAATGAGATCGCAACAAACCACACCACCCCCAAACCTAAAGCTTCACACCCACCTCCTCAACAGCAGCCGCCCCCTCGTCGAAATCAGGAACATCATCCACCCTCTCCGCCGGCCGACTCCACCTCACAACGCCCATCCCATCCACGCCAAAACTCCCCGAAACCTGCCACCGACTCCCGCTCTCCGTAGGCCGGTTCCAAATCCCCTCCTCGCGCCCCAGCTTCCAAACCCCATACAACCCGGCGGGACTCAGCACGTGGCCGAACCCCGCCACGCCCAGGCCCCAAGCGGCGTAAGCCTCGCAGGTGTCGTCGACGATGACTTGCAGGTTGTCTGGCTCGCTGCCGGCTTGGGGCAGGCTGGCGAGCCAGGAGTCGGTGGCTTGTTGGGACGAGTGCGAGACGGCGATGAAGGAGGTGTTGCGGTGGGCTCGGGCGACCTCGCGTAAGTTCAGGAAGGTTTTCTCCGCGAAGGGGCAGCCGCAGTGGCGGAGGAAGGTGATGATTGAGGGCGCCGAGGAGAGCTGGATCTTGGAGGTCGAGGGAGCTTTGGAGCCGACGGCGGGTGGGGCTGGGGTTGTTTTGGCGTCGCGAGGGGCGAACCATGAGCTGAGTTCTTGCTGGAAAGTCATTCTTTTGGTGTCTTATGCTGAGTGGCAATAATATTTTTTTTCTGGTGGTCGTAGATTGTGTTGTTTTGTTAGAGGCTGGGTTTGGATCGAGAAGCAAAAGGACTGGAAGCTCTCGGTCGATTGATATCAACAATCGCTCAGCTACGTCACATGTTGACGTCCGTGCATGTTTGTGAAACTCTATACCATTGGATACCATCCTACTGTAATTTAAAAGACAGTCCGCCATTCCTTCCAGTAGGCTCGAGTCTGTCCTCATATGTTTGTCCCTCCCAAAAAAATAAATCGGAGCAAGTGAGCAGTCAATGGATTGCACATTCACATCAGCTCGATTCCAGACAACAAGGCATGTTAAAAGTACCTCTTCGCATTTCATCTATGTGCTATGCCAAAACAGGAACGATCTATAATTTGTACAAAGAAGATAGGTAGTAGCAGCAGCAATGCAGAAAATTACCAGAAAGTCCCTTTCCCTCTATGCAACCCAACCCAATTCCATTCCATTCAATCAAGCCTTCCCAAGCTTGATCTCGATATCCCTCAACCTCTTAGCCTCGAGTTCGTCCGCGCGCCTCTTCTCGACAGCGAGCTGATCCGGCCTCCTCTGCGCAATGTCCTTGGGCTTGTAGTCCGAGAAGAGCATCTTCAGAGTCTTCTCGACAACCCAGCAGCCAGCGTAGTCCAGAACCATGACGGTGCACATGGTGATCTTGAACTCGGTGGTGAAGGGCACGAGGCTGAGCTGCTCGTTGATCTCGGGGACGAACTCGGTCGCGCAGCTGAAAGCCACGCCGGTGACCATCAGGATGCCGTAGTACATGCCCTTGTTCTCCTTGATAGACTCGCGGAAGGGGCGGCCCTGGTAGTTGATGGCGAAAGTGGAGATCTGCTGGATGAGCTGCAGGAGGTAGATGGCGCTGTTCAGGAGCGAGGGCTCGAACTTGCGCTCGAGGTCGATGGAGCGGCGGTCTTCCATGGGCTCGAACTTTTGGACGTATTGCGAGATGTAGATGAGGGTGGCGATGTGGATGGCGAACTGGCCGAGGACGGAGGGGATAATGTACCAGTTCCAGATGTTGTTCTGCGGGCGTTCCTTGGACAGCTGTTCAACGGACTGTGAGATGTGTTAGTCCTGATCTTATAAATTGAAAATTGAAAATAAATCTTACCTTGGCGCGGGAGATGCTCAAGAAGCACACACTCATGAGCATTCCGCTGATAGTAACTTGTCCGTCGCCGAATTTGATACCGTCCAGGTAAAGCACACTCAAACTGTAAGCGCTGATCAAGCAGTTCAACGCCAGGATCTTGTACATCTGAATCGTGGCCACAAGAGTGCAACGACCTTGGCGAATGATGTTCGGGATGGCGATAACGTTTGCGAGCTTGCTAGTGAACGGCGCAGCGACAGACGCGTCACCAAGCTTGATGGTAGGTGGCTCATCGTCTTCCAGCGAGTCTTCCAGCATAGACATGGAGAACTTCTCGGCCATGGCACTAGCGGCGTTCTGGGCTTGCTGCTTCTTCTGTTCCTGGGGAGTAGCCTCGGCTCCGGTAGGTGCTGCGTATCTGGAAATAGCGCTGTTGGCTTGGTTCTCATCTTGAGTTGCCTTCAATGTAGCCATCTGAGCCTTGGTCTTAGCTTCACGCTCCATGGCAGCCTCGTAGTGCGGGTTCGATGGTCCAGCCGGGTACAAGTGGGCAATCTGGTTGGGAACAGGCGGGTGAGGTTGGTTGAAGCGTTCCATCATGCCCTTCTGCTTTTCGTACATGTCCTTCATCCTGGTCTCGCGGAAGTGCTTTGCGATCTTTTCCATGTCATCCTTCGTGCCGTTGAGAAGAGCCACGCCAATGTGAGCCTGTTTCAGAGCGCCAACATCATTGGTGCCGTCACCAGCCATGAGAGTAGTGTAGCCGGCTTCCTTGAGACCAAGCAGAATCTCTTCCTTCTGCTTGGGCGAGACACGAGCGTATACCCACGTGTGCCTAAGCAGTTGAGCGAAGCCTTTCTGTCCCTTGAATTTGGCCAGTCCGAATCCAGTAACGCACAAGTCTTTCTCTTTGACAATCGCCGGGTCCAGATCTTGGGTGGGATCAACGGGAATGTTGACCTTGTCATCGATACTTCTCCAGACAAGGTTTTCACCGCTGTCATCGTGCTCGGGAGCGTCCAGAATCAAACAGTCACGGTCGACAATCTCGACTTGGCGAGCGACGTGGATAGCAGTGAGAGGGTTGTCACCAGTGATCATCACAACACGGTGGCTGCTCTCGTTCAACATGCGGACGGCCTTGATAGCATCGTCCTTCAGAGGACACTGCAGAACGAGGAAACCGGCAAAGTGAAGATCGCATTCGACCTCCTCACGTTTGAGGTTGTTAATGCGGTTCTGGCCAATTTCATCCTGAGTGGAGATGTACTTGTAAGCGAGAGCGAGAACACGAGCACCGTTCCTGCTGAAGAACTTGAAGGTCTCTTCGTACTTGGGCGGCACATCGACGAGCATCTTGCGGATCGTTTCGGGCGCACCCTTGGCACCGACAAAAGTTCCCTTGTTCTTCTTTCCGGTAGAGCGATCAGTGGTAAGAACGGTAGCGACGGAGCTCTGACGCTTGAGTGCAGAAGAGAACTGGAAGCGACGCTTGATCTGAACAATATCCGCAGGGCCTTGGCCTTTGATGGCAGCCTTTGCAGTAAGAGTGTCGTTCTTGCCCAGAGCCCATCCAAGAGCCTCGAGAGTTGTCTTTTCCATGGGCTCCCCAACGACGTCGCCCTCCTCGAGTTTGACAAGAGCGTGGGCAGTGGCAAGAGTCAGGGTTGTGTTGATACCAGTGGCGTTGACACGGACAAGCTGAGTCTGGGCACCATCGGCTTCGCAGGGGACATCCTTCTGGCCAAGAGACAGACCAGCGATACCCTCGACGTTGAGGTCCTCGCCAGTAAGCGTGCCAGTCTTGTCGAAGCAAGCAATGTCCACACGTCCTGCGAAGGGGATTCTGAAAGGCTCTGTGCAGAAGATGGCGTACTTGCTGAGCGCAGCCAAGCTAGTGTTGACGGCCAGACTCAGCTCCATAGGCAGCTCTGGGGGTACGACGGAGGTAACAATGAGAACACAATCAAGAAGCAGCTTCGAGCGCTTGCGGTCGTTGCGGACACCCTCGGTCCAGACGTACCAGGAGGCGGCGATGGCGAAGACACAGAGGAAGAGGATGAACAGGAAAGCCTCGACGTTGTTGGCACTGACGCGCTCGGTGGAGTAGATCATGGTGCGGACAAGACCACCCTGGTTGGTCTCGAAGCCAGTCTTGAAAACGATCGCAAGAGCTCCCTTGTCAGGCGCTTGGGGTACACCAGAGGCGACTTGCGGAACAGTCTCAGCAGCATCCTCGGACGCAGTGCCGTGTTGGACCTGGAGGACCTTGGTACCGCCCCAGAGGAAAGCGTTCTTGTCGAGACCTTCCGGTTCAATACGTGCGTCGGCCGGACGAAGTTGAATAGAGTCTTTCAGCACAGGCGTACTCTCGCCAGAAAGCATGGCCTCGTTAACGATAGCACTGCCCTCGACCAAAATCATATCGCAGGCAACACCAGAGTCTTCCTTGGTGCGGCCCACACTGACCAGATCACCAGGCAGAAGCTCATCGCTCTCAGTCTCGACCCACTTGTTTCCACGGAACACCCAAATGTTGTAGGGCTTGATGCTCATGCCTCTGAATTCCTTAAGAGTGCGCTGACGCTGCCAGACGACGGTCGACTCGAACATAACCAGCATGAAAAGAGTGAAGAGCGAATAGTACCAGTATTCGTCGAGCATCCAAAGACCGACGCAGAAAATCTGGAACACAAAGAACGGCGCGACAGCGTGTTCCTTGAAGAGCTCCGTGAAAGTCGGCACAGGGATATCGAAGATGTTGGGTCCGTAGTGTTGCCTGATGTGTTCAACATTCGAGTCGCTGCCCACACCCTTCGACTTTTGGAAGTCGCCAATCAAAGGCTTCGGCTCCTTGTCCATCTCGAAGACCAACGGCGCAAAGCTTCCGGTGCTCTCATTGTACAGGAATCGTCTCTTCTGGAACAAAAAGCTTAAGTTCTCCTTGCCTCCGACCTGATCTCTTTCGATATCGCATATTTCCGCAGCGCCAGCGTTCGCATCCGGGATGACCTTGATCAAACTGGCGCTCCTGACATCATAGGCGCGCACGGCAGTGAAGAGGGCTCGGACGTTGACGTTCCAAAATGTAGTGAGCCAGATCAAGCTCTGGAGGGTGAAGATGGTACCGCTGAAGACAAAGGTCCATTCCTGGCCGTTGATGTATTGGTCATAGCGTTCTTGCGAGAGGTACACGGCGAAGAAGGCAGGCCAGATGCCGAGGAATGGCCAGACATAGTCGTGGAGGAGAATGTGTTTAGGATTGTGGAGGGATGCTGATTTGATCTGCGGGTTATCCACTAACGGCGCCCTGTGAGACATCGTAAGTACAAATTTTAGGATCGTGAGAGAGCAAAGACTGAGCCTACATGATGGCGAGTTCAACGTGGTGTATGGATCACTTGCGCGGTGGCCTTGGAGGGAAGAACAGGTGGCACGGCGATTTATCGAGCCCAGGAATCCACGACTTTCCAACCTGGACGCTAGATTCCAGGGTCCCGCCCGCGGCGAACTAAGCGCACGTGACATGCTGTCATTTTTGTGGATCCATGTCAAAGGCGTACATGTATGCATACATGTAGCATCTGAATATCACATCGAGAAGACTAAGTGAGGAAAGGGCACGAGATATCAGGTGTGGTAACGATCAAGTGTATTCTACCGTTGATTTGCTACCCACTCGGGTACTGTACTTCAAGTTCCACGGTCCACCCATCCATAACGAGGTATACTGTTCCGTATAGATGCCTCGCAGTACTGCTTGCTTCCCAATCCACCGCCCAATCACAAGGGACAGCACAAGAAACGCCATGTAACGCCATGCTTTTGAAAGAGCAATCCCACCTGCACAGTGTCATCAAGAAGCCGCGGCCTCATATTTCATGCAGCCCCAGAACGCCAAAGCAGGTCGTATGCACAGTGGCGTTAGTCGATTTTTTCATGGTACGATGCCTAAGCCAGGTAGCCAAGCTCGTCGCCATCTAGACGCTCCAGGTACTCCTTTTCGAGGAGGATGTCGATACACTTCTTGATGTCGCCGACTTTGGGAGAGAAGCGGGACTTGATTTGCGAGATGGTCTCGGACACGAGCATGGCGTGCTTCATCGTCTTGCGAGACTTCATGATACGAACGATTGCCGACTGCGAACGAGGTTAGCACGGCATGCAGAAGATGTGTGTTTAGATATATGCTTACCTGCATGAGCATTTTTCTGTCCTCCTCAATGGTCTTGTGAGTATCCTCGGCCTCCTGCTTCTGCTCAGACTTGATAGCGATGTTCAGGTTGACCTTCAACTTCTTGTTCTTGAAATTGTAGTTGAGTGAGTACGTGGTACCCGGCTCGGTCTTGCCCTCCGGACTAGCCGTCAGGACCTTGGCCTTGAGCATGATGGCGATGGAAGGGTCGAGAGTCTCCTTCGCGAGGATGGTGGTGCTTGCAATGTCATCGTAAGTGACAGTGTCGGAATCGTTGAAGAGCAAAAGGATGGCCATCTGGTAGGTCGACACTTGGAAAGTGTATGGGACCTTTGAGCTCTTGATGTAGTTGGCGCGGATCTCGCCCTTGCACAGGTTCCACAGCCAGGTCAGCTTACGGCCACCGTGCTTGTCGGCATAAAAGTGTGTAAAGCGCTCGTATTGCTTGACAAGCAGGGCGGGTGGAGCAAAGGTAGTTGTGGGAGCCTGCAAAGGCCAGAAACCAGCACCAAGAATCTGGAAAGAGGTGCCGATGCTCTCGTCATTGCTGAAGCCGTTGCTGAGGTACTCTTCGTATGACTTGTTGAGGTCCTTGGAAGTCTGCATGTCCTGGAACATGCGCTGGAGCTTGTTCGTGTATTCGAAACCTGACGCATCCTTCAGCTTGGAAATCATGCTGGTCTCGGCGTCACCAGAAGCAGATGTTCCGTTCACCAAACGCTTGGCGAGCATCTTGCTGTAGAACTTCTGGAAAACGTCCTTGTCCTCGATGTACTTGAAGATTGTCATGACCTGGTTGAGCAACTTCTCCATGTCATCTTCCTCGCTGCTCTTCTGCGAACGCTTGAGTACGTTGTCTGCATGCTTGCTAAGCAGCTCTGGAGACTTGGCAGAGTTCTTTTGGCAGACCTTGTTGCGGTTGACGTACTCCCGGCAGGCGTTGTCAAGCGAGCGCACGAACTCCGACTCGCCGCCAAAGGCTTTCTGGACCAATGCAGAGTATCTTGTGTTGACTTCGAGCAGAGCATCGACGTAGCTCTTCGGGTCAACAGCCTCGCTCTGAGATGCCGCCTTCTCAACAGCCATAAGACCGCATGACCTGACGTGCGCCTCGAACTTGGCTCTCAGAGGATCAAGACCCTCAGGAATGCGGGCGAGAAGCTTGTACATGCGGGCCATGTCCTCTTCACGATCGTTGTCTAAGAGGATCTGGAACTCGTCACGTAGAACATTCGCGTGTTTGGCGATAAGAGCTGCTTCGCAAGTCTTCATGAGGGGAGTCATGATCTCCTGGAGCAGGTACAGTGGAACACGTTCCTTCTCCTCGTCGAGTCGGCGCTCGGCCTTCTTCATGTAGTCGACCACGGAGTTGACTGCAAGGAACTCGGCTGATTCCTTCTCGTAGTAGATCTTGGTCGCCTCCAGGAAGGGCTCCTCGAAGTGCTTGCGGTAGACGTCGAGTGTTGTCTTGGTGCTGTCCTGGTCGTCAATGCCCAGCGAAACGAAACTATCCACCACCGACTTGATCTTGGACTGCTCGATAGTCTCGCCATTGCGCTGCTTTTCCACGAGGCGCAGCACAGCGTCCATGACTGCATTCTGGGTGCTGCCGAACATGTCGTCCTTCCATCGGACCAGGTGAAGAGTGTAGATGTCAAAAATGTCCTTCTTGCCCTCGTCCATCTCCCTCTTCACCCAGTGGCGGTTGAGATAGCGGAACAAGTGGTTGTTGTACGTTCCAGCCGTGGTGTAGCGCTTCCATTCCTTGATATAGAATGTGAGAAGGGCCTCGTCGACATGCTTGACCATCTCCGTGTGCACGCCAACCAAGTGTCTTCGAAGGTACTCATTCAATCGCCGATAGAGATCCTCGCCTAGAAGGTGTGCGCCTCGCTGGCTCGAGTTGAGGTTTGTCGTGAGACCGACTGCCTTTTGCGCAGTGCAGAAGTTGTGGATGCTGGTGTACAAGGTCATGTAGGTCTTGAGGTCGAGGCCCGCGCTGAGGTTGACCATGATGCGGTCAACTCCCCATTCGAGGTAGTTCCATCTGCGGTTGAAGTCAGCATGCTTCTTGTTCGGTTTGAGGAATACCGGTAGTGGGAACGCGCGCAAGAACAGTACGATCTCGCGGCCGCAACTGAGCCAGCGAAAGAATGGGCAATACTCACGTGCCGTTGATGTCATCTTTGCTGGTTGGGAGAGGAGGCGCCGCTTTAGCCACAGCGTCTGCCATGTTAGATGAGGTGATCCGAGGGGCGGTGATCCGCGGGGTGCGTGTAAAGGGTAAGCAAGGCTCGAAGATATCGGCTTCCGGGTTCAAAACTATTGTCGCGGTAGGTGGATATGATCAGTTAGGTGGAGGCGGTGATGGAGCCAGTCGGCGGGTGTGAGTGGATCGATGGTGGAAAGTGTTGCAGATGATGGTTGGTGGGTAGGAAGAGAAAGTTGGTGGTTGGTGTTTGAAAGGTAGAAGAACGCGTTAGTCGTGGTGCAGTCAAGTGTCGGCGGCGCATCAGTCGTGAAGCGAACAGCAGCGACAGCGACATGAGGCAGCACCGGCGTCAGGCACAGGCAGAAGCCGCCGCCACTATGTAATCAAGCCCGAACTTTTCCCGGCTCCTTCCTTTCAATCACTCATGCAGCCAGACTTTTCTGCCATTCAAGGTTAAACCTACTCGGTTTGCTGCAATCATGGGATTTGTGAAGGTTCTCGTCGACATGCATTATTGAACCTGCAATCTAGCAACCCTCCATCGTCCATCATCGTCATCATCGGGGGTTAACTTCAGATACCTTCCGAAACCACCACACTTCCTCAACGACATCAAACGCCAACAGCAGGTCCACCATCACCATAAACCGGATCCCTTTCAAACCACCTCAACCGCCTGATACCCTCAATCCGCTCTTCCTCTCCCTCTTCCCCGTACGCCATATCCCAACTACAACCGCCAGGATAGCATCCAACCATTGAGAAGCCTCCTTCGATGTCTTCTAGCAGTCGATGTGCCACACCGGCAGGAATAACGACCACATCGCCTTTGCCCACCGTCTCCTCGACGTGTTGAGGGTTTTCCTCATGCCCAAAGCACAGCTTTGCCTTGCCATGAGCTATGCCCAGAACTTCATGTGATGTCGTCTGTGAAGTGGGGCGAGTGTTAGAGAACGTCCGATCGCTTTCACAGGTTGATTTCCTGTGTATTCTTGAAGAACTCACATGGAAGTGGCTGCGACTGTACATCGTGTACCTCCACTGCGGCGAAACGACGCCGACAGACCTCAGGTGTTCTTCAATCTCGCCAGCCATGACATTGGCAGGGAATGCAGACTTGTAGATCAGCAGTGGTTTGTTCTGGATCGAAGTATTCGGCGTCAAGCCGTAGGCTGGGATCTGGTGCTTGAGGACTCTGAGGTCTTTGAGCGGTGTTAATTTGACGGGCATGGCAGGTAATTCAGAGGTACTTTTTTTTCTATGAGTCGATCCGATCAGGTAAGGTGATCGAACTGATGCTGTGCTTTGTTATTGAATTGTTGATGTGTTCGAGTTGCCTGCAACCAGATGTGTGTGTTGTGGACAACAAACGTCATGGACACCAAATCGTGAGCTCAGCTCTCGGCTGCAAGAGGAGCCCTTGGAACTACAACAACAACAACAACAACACCAACGCAACCACCGACCCCAAGCCAACAAGACGCAGACGCCCAAGCAATCCCTATCCACAGCGTAACTCAAAAGACCATCACACCATTTCCAACAAGCAAGATAAAAATATACTACTGAGATAGATCCACATTCCAAACCCAACCCGAACCCTAGTGTAAGTGAACATTCGATCACCATCACCACTCCAAAGGGAAACAATAGGAAAAGAAGAACATAGCGAGCAAGCCAGGTATGCTAACCCATGTCCATTCCTATATCCAACAAAGCACGCGTTTTTGCTTCCTAAACTGCAACAAATCCTCGACTTCGCCTTCCAACCTCCCCTCGGAAGTGCAAATGGATGCATAATCATAACGCCGCTAATGAACAACGGCGGATGGATGGTAGCGGCCGGCCTCATGGACATGGTCATGTAGCTCTAATGCTGAGCGCAGGGTATTATCATCATTGCGCGCGTGGAAAGTAAGGTAGGAATGAAGAAGCATGTTCGTAGGGATAGGAAGTTGGGTAGAATCATACGAGATATCCATATAGTACTGTATATATGTGTATGCATGTATGTATGCAGGTGTGTAGGTAATCCACGTCTATCCCGATCTTTAGATCTATTCATGTCATGAAATAATGTCATCAACCCCTCCCACACAAGAGAGAGAGAGAGGTGCCGCCACAAACAAACAAAACAAACAACAGAGCCATCCATCTAAACAAGATACCTGAACCCCTTAGCCAACTGCAACTTCTCATCGCCCTCACGCACGCCATCATCGCCAACCACATCCTCACCCGGTCCAGCACCATTATACGCGACCTCCTTGCGCTCGAGCTCCCTGTTCAAGCGCGTGAGCATGTAGCGGAACAGGAAGCAGCCGACGATCGTGGTGCCGAACATGGCGAGGGTGATGGCGTAGCTGCCGCGGAAGCCGTGGGCCGGCAGGCTCCAGACGTAGGAGCCGGCGATGTTGCCGACCTGGCTGAAGGCGTTGATCATGGCGATTGCGACGGCGCGTTTGGCTGGGGGCCGGGGGAAGGAGGAGGAGATCCAGGAGTAGAAGACTATGAAGCTGTGTGTTGGGGGAGAAATGTGTCAGTGGGATTCTTTCTTGAACTTTTTTCGAGAACTGGTCGGATTGGCTGGTTGAGGGAGGTTGTACTTACCCAGCGTATGAGCCGGCTTGCAGGAACAAGGCGACGTAGCGGGCTGCGACGATTTCGGTGGACATGCTGATGATGAAGCCAACCATTCCCATGCAGACTGGGCCGACGATGTGCCAGAACTGTGTGATTGATTGTCAGTCGACTGGGTGAAGCTTGTCGTTATACGAATTGTGTGGACTCACCTTCTCCTGGAACTTGTCGGAACTGTAAGCAACGCACACGGAGAAGATGCAGGAGAAGACCCATGGCGGTGCGCTCATGAGCAGGGTAGGCACGTAGCCAAATCCGAGCGTCTTGGTCAAAGTCGGCTGCAAATGTGCGTTAGTACGAAGAGGAGTTTGAAGGATGGAAAGGGGTTCAACTCACGAAGTATGCGTTGAACGACAGGCCGACAACGTAGACGGCGAAGATGAGCATCATGACATAGACCTTGACATCCTTCAGAGCCATCCACAGGCCACCGTATGTGCCCAGGTCTTCAGAGTCGACATCGGCAACACCCACATCTTCGGTCATGCGCAGCTGAGCGACTTCGAGTTCTTCCTTGGTGAAGCCACGGGTGTTGTGGGGGAGGTCGGGGAGGATGAATGCGGCGGCAATGGCAATTCCCATCGTAGCAGCGCCCTCAATCCAGAACAACCACCTCCAGGCCGAGTGTCCGAGGTCTCCGTCCATGTTACTGAGAACTCCTGCTGCGACCAGGGCAGAGAAGGCGTTGGAGATGAGGTTGCCGCAGAAGAGGATGGCGTTCCTCTTGGTGAGTTCGCGACGTGTGTACCATTTCGAGAGGATCTGTTGGGAAGGTTGTTAGGGCTGGGGGTCTTTTCAAGATTTATGAGCTCCAGCTTACCATGAGGGCTCCTGGAAGGAATGCAGCCTCGACGAAACCGAGGAAGAAGCGGGTAGCTACCATGCCGGCAAAGTTGTGTGTGACACCCGAGAGGGTCGAGACCATACCCCAGAGGAGCATGATGACTGAGATATATAGCGACGGCCGACTGATTGTGTTGATCAACATGTTGGAAGGGACCTGCGTGAGGATTTAGCTGTTGTTCTTGTTCTTGAGAGTGAAGTGATCTTCTTGCTTACCTGCATGAGAATGTAGCCAACGTATAAAATCGACAGACATGTCTGATATTTGGCTTCGTCTCCCTCAATTCCAAGATCCTCGGTGAGACCCTTTAGTTTGGCAGCAGCGATGTTGTTTCGGTCCAAGTAATTCATAATATAGATGAGAACAAACAACGAGCACCGAAGATCGAGTTTCCTCTTCATGCTCTTTTCGACGCGAGCGCGGTGTTCAGGATCCCAAGAGGCGGCGCCAGCGCCAGGGAATGCAGCAGGCACATTGCCTTGTTCCATGGTCTCGACGTTGGACTTTTCGTCGTGGGTGACAGGCGTGCCGGCCTTTGAGATGTCGTCGTTCATGGTAGCGAAGACCAACCGGCACTAAACGATTGCAGTGCCAAGGAACGATGATGAGAAAGAAGAAAACGTGGAAGACGTGTTTTGTCGGAACAGGACGACGGTCTTCAGATATATGCGTCGAGTGCATTCGTTCCCCAGATGACGGTGGCCCATAATCCACAAAAAGCGGCCCCGGAGGCTCAGAGTCGGCATGTCCTGTTGCATGTTAGTGCTCGCATGCCCTAAGGTCTTGAGCCAACCGCCGACTCATCAGGCAGTCCACCCCCGGGCCGGGCGACTGATTTTTTGCGGTGGGCAGGTGGAGAAGCAGGTCCGGAGTATGAAAAAGACGGGGTGACGGGGCCACATGGGGTGCGAGGTGGAGATGTTCGAGGCGGGTGAAGGACGGGCGCGTGGTTTAGCGTAGGTGACAGTCAACTCAGCACAGGGCACTCTTCTGCGGACGTCTTCCACAGCGATACCGGTATTCGCCGATGCTGTTTTCCCATGCTTACTGTAAGAGGCAGATCGAGATATCTCAGAAAAATGCTAGGTTTGTTAGGTAACAGGAAGAAAGTTCTTCAAGTTTGGAGCAGTGAAATCCTTGTTGCTTGACGTTATAGGGACGACTTGAGAGCTCAAGACACGGCGTTGCTTGACTTGGAATAAGAGTTGGGGAAGCCTTGCTCTTGTCGGCCTATCACAGGGCGTCTCGATCAAGACGTGTACTGTACTGTCAGATATTGAGTTGATGAGTTTTTCAATATCAAGGTTGTCATCAAGGACATGTGTATGCTCGTACATCTCCTCGTGGTTGCAGCTTTCGCTAGGTACTTCTTCTTTGTGGTAGGTACTTTCTTGTTATCTCAACCGCTAACAATACCTTTTCCAAATAGATGCTGTACCATAAGGTACTTGACCTTGTCGGCGATCGGCATTATTGTGGCTGACTAAACAAGTCTATAGAGAGGTGGCTGTAAGTGAATGGAATAGCCAGGTGCAATTTCCTCCCGGCCAACTATACATTTCGTGCAAACTTCGAACAAATTCGTTTGATCGAATGGAGGATGTAGGATAATAACCAACAATCGCGTTCGTCAAAACAGCGGTTTTATCCCCGCGCTGCGCAGATCTGATGTGAATCCTCCCCCCGAGCTTCCCTGTCTCTCGCGAACTTTGGCCCGCGACACCGTTGACGATCCCATCAAGCCAGAACATTGAACATTCACTGCTGACGTCCCCTCAACTCCCAATGCCGGATGCGCAATCCCACTCATAGCAGCATCACATAATGACCCAGAATGGCGACTCTTGTAAGCGACCAAACCTTCAAAAATCTCATCAGAATTGCACATCACAAGCTTACAGTACCCCCTTCAAGCGCCGGCCTGGTCCAACATCCCTCTTCATGCCCTCCACGCCGAGATAGTCCGCCGTCAAGAAGCCGGCGAACGACCACCTTGCGGCTCCGGCGCGTCAAAACACGCCTACAACACTCCCCTGCACGTCTTCGCCCTCTTCCTCATCCTCATCTTGAGCACCGCCGCCTGCTCCTTCCCCGTCGTCGTCCGCCGCTTTCCGAACCTCCCCGTCCCAAGCTATGCGCTCTTCCTCTCGCGACACTTCGGCACAGGCGTCCTCATTGCAACTGCCTTTGTGCACCTGCTGCCCACCGCCTACACCAGCTTGACAGACCCATGTCTGCCTCCCTTCTGGACGGATGTCTACCCGGCAATGCCCGGCTTCATCGCCATGGTGAGCGTGATGATCGTCGTGGCCATTGAGATGTTCTTCGCGCTCAAGGGCGCATCGCATTCGCACGCGGTCGATCTGGATGGACTTCGAGAGGAAGGAGGACAGGCGAAGAAGCCAGGACACAAGCGCACCGAGAGTTTCAGGCCGTTCAGGCAAGTTCCTCTAGGTCAGGGCTCGAATTACGGGCAAGACGGCGTGCCCTTGACGGAACAGAGCAGGCCTTATGTGGACGAGCCAACAACACCGGGGAGTGTACTGGACAAGCCTCTCCCACCTGAGCCGCCTCGCGACTCCGAGGATGATTCCGATTTGGATCTCGACGAGCTGGACCCGCACGCCGATTCCGACATGCGCCCTCTCAATGGCTCCGCACAGCGCAAACGCAGCTCCTCCGAAGCCTCAAACGGCTATCTCCACCCTAATCACCATGCCGGACACCACGACCACGACTACTCATCTCCCTCCGACCACAACCCGCAATCCGGCACCACGACCGACGCCAACGAAAAGCGACTAATACTGCAATGCCTCCTCCTCGAAGCCGGCATCCTCTTCCACAGCGTCTTCATTGGCCTCGCCCTCTCCGTCTCCACGGGCCCGGCCTTCATCGTCCTTCTCATCGCAATCGCCTTCCACCAAACCTTCGAAGGCCTCGCCCTCGGCTCCCGCATCGCCGGCGTCTCCTCCTTTTCCACAACCTCGCTCAAACCCTGGATCATGAGCCTCATGTACGGCATCACAACCCCCGTCGGCCAAGCAATAGGACTGGGCGTGCACGGACTGTACGATCCCGCAAGCCAGGTCGGCCTGCTGACGGTCGGGATTGTGAACGCCGTCAGCAGTGGGCTCTTGTTGTACGCTGGGCTGGTGCAGCTCCTGGCGGAAGACTTCCTGAGCGACGCCAGTTACGCCGAGCTGCAGGGGAAGCGTAGATTGCAGGCTTGCGGGGCGGTGGTGGCTGGCAGTATGCTCATGGCTTTTGTGGGAGCTTTTGCTTAATGAGACTGTTGGTGTCCTTTTTTCACTACCGACAAAAATGGGAGTGATCTGGGAGGGCGATGACATGTAAATATACAATGGGACGGCGTTTCTTGGGAGGGTTCCAAAATAACGGTCAAATGGGTGAGTAGCATGGTTTCAAAGTGCTGTATTTTATTGATTGATTGATTGATTGATATGATTTCCATCTCTGTCCTTTCGCACCATCCTCCAGACACTCCTCTCCTCGATGGTTGAATATCGGCCTTGATCGTCGTTCGTTCCCAGGCATCCTTTTTATGGCCATGGCCATCCCTTCAAATCTTCGAAGCTCTACCAAGGTGGCCACGGGCTTTCATTCCTCCTCCCCTGTGTAACCCGAGAACCGAAGGATAAATCCAGCGCCGACGCTAACTAAATATATGCACCCAATCCAATCCACAAAGCAAAACAGGAGTTGAGAGCCGTAGGACAATAAGACAAAAAAACAGCAATCCCAATTCCTTGTAGTTGGGTATTCCGTTTTCCATGCATTTTCTCTCTGCCCTCCTTCCTTTTCCCAGCCAACCAAAACATCCACGCCCTTTCAGGAAATCAAGCCGGTCTCCTCCTAACAAACTCCCCCAAATCCTCCCGAGTAGCAACCCCCAACACAAACCTCCTAGCCGGATCCGTCACAACCGCAAACTCCTGCCTCTCCCCCGTGGCCCCACCATCAACGCCAACACCCTCAAAAAACGCCTCCAAATCCTCCAACCGCGTCTCCATGGTAATAAGCGCATACCGCCTCCCCTTCCGCCGGAACCGCACCATCGCCTTCTCCACACTGTCGTTCTCGGTGATGCTCCCGCTCGCGAGTTGCGAGTTGATTGCTGGCACGGAAATGTAGCCTAGCAGGGCTTTGGAGGTCGGGTCGAGGACGGTGAGGTGCGTGTAGTCGCGCTCGAAGGCGGATGTTAGGGCGGTGTGGATGGGGGTCGTGGGGTGGGTGGAGAGGGCGGGGCCGGGGTCGAGGTCTTCTACTACGGCCTGGGGAGGGGTTAATTTGGGGTTGTGTTGTTTGGTGAGGGTTGGGTTTGTGTTTGTGTTTGGTGTGGTTGTGGTTGTGGTTAGGATGGAATGGAATGGGGACGTACGCCGCGGTATCTGGAGCCCCAATTTGAGGTTGGGTCGCTGCCTGTTTCTGACGGGGCGGGGATGTTGCTGCTTGGTGGTGGGGTTGGCATTGTGGCGGTGGTGTATGTATGATGATGTTGTTGTGGTGGTGGTGGTGGTGCTAGCTGTTGAGAAGTCGGGGAGGAAAGTCGATTTCTTTGACTTTTGTCACATGCTGCTCATCATTGACTTGGGTTGACTCGAAGGATGTTAGTGAGGGAGAGAGAAAACGTGTAGCCAATCACGCAAGAGCGGGGCCTGGCTTGAATCTTGCAGCTGTGCAAGGCTGTTTTTGGTAGTGAGCGAGAGGTCAAGCTGAACTGCAAGTGGACGTCATGCCTGTTCCTTCGTGCCGAACACCGGAATGACTGGCACCGCGTCTTATCTCTCTCTCCCTCTCTCTCTCTCGCGACACATATATCCTCTGGACTCCTCCTCATACTCGTCGTTGCAAGCTGTACTCCAGCAACGCCCACCGACAGAACCTGGTAAGTCGCCGCCCACAGACCTTCAATGCAGGGAGCAGGAGCTCCACTATAGATCCACCCCCAGCTTCAACCCGGTCCATCCGTCTCCACTTCTGTTCGCGCCGCAAACACTAAACCACCCAAACCACCCAAACCACCCAAACCACCACTGACCACCAGCAACTGTAGTGAAAGCAGGACAGCAGAGTAGTGAGACAATAAGACACCCACTCACCGCGCCATGCCATCTGTCTTCCCATCCTCGAGCGCACTGAGTGCCGTCTTCGGCAGAAATGCGCCAGTAGAAAGCAGCGAGAACAACCTCAAGTCCTCGCCGGCACAGTTCCAAGTATGGAGCGTGACTGAGGATGCCGAACGCAAAGCCAGTGAATTGAGCACTGCTGCTGCCAAAGAGTACCAGAAGGCTTCGTCTGTCGCGCAGGCGAAAGCGGGCAACATTGAGTTGTATAGTGCGAAATACTGTGAGTGGGACTTGAGAGGCTGATGGAGTGCTGTTTGATCGACGTCCAGGTGATTGCTGACTTTATCGATCATAGATGCGGTATGTTTTTGTTCGTTGATCGCGATTCGAGATGCGTGTTGGTACTGTTCGCACACATTCTGTGGTGGCTCTTCATTCTCCGTTCCCGACATCTTTCTTTCCTCACAACCACCACAGAACCATCGATGTCATGTCTGATCGACGAGACGATCCAACTAACTCATCCCTCACCAAGGCATGCACTTTCGGAGGCCTGATGGCCTGCGGCCTCACACACTGGGCCGTAACACCGCTCGACCTAGTCAAATGCCGCCGCCAAGTCGACAGCAAGCTCTACACAGGCAACGTGGACGGCTGGCGCAAGATCATCAAATCCAACGGCTTCCGCGGCATCTACACAGGCGGCTCGCCAACATTCTTCGGCTACAGCGTCCAGGGGTCCCTCAAATACGGCTGCTACGAGTTCTTCAAGAAGTTCTACTCCGATCTGGCCGGCCCCGAAGCCGCCGTCGCCAACAAGACCTGGATCTACCTCGCCGGCTCCGCCTCGGCCGAGTTTTTTGCTGATATCGGTCTCTGCCCGCTCGAAGCCGTCAAGGTGCGCATGCAGACTACCATGCCGCCCTTCGCCACAGGAACCATGGATGGAATCAGCAAGATCGTCAAATCCGAGGGTGTCGCAGGGTGAGTTCAGCCCAAGTCCGCGTCCGCAACAACAAAGTGGACCATCCCATCCTTCTGCGCAATCCATCTCTTAACACCAGTTGACCCCCTCCCCACCAGCCTCTACAAAGGAATCTACCCCCTCTGGGGCCGCCAAATCCCCTACACGATGATGAAGTTCGCCTCCTTCGAGACGATCGTCGAAATGATGTACGCGCGCCTCCCCGGCCAGAAAGCAGACTACTCGACCGCCGCGCAGACGGGTGTGGCCTTCAGCGCCGGCTACCTGGCGGGTATCCTGTGCGCCATCGTGTCGCACCCGGCCGACGTGATGGTGTCGAAGCTCAACTCAGCACGTAAGCCGGGCGAGGGCTCTGGCGCGGCCGTCGGCAGGATTTACAGGGACATTGGCTTTGCTGGGTTGTGGAATGGGCTTCCTGTTCGGTGAGTTTTTGTGTTTTTCCTCTTGTTTCCCCCTTTTTTTTGGTTGTTCTCTCTCGCTCGTGCGATTGATTGCTATCAACTGTCTTGGAAGCGCGATTTCCGAAAGGTTGATCATGTTTTTTTTTGCTGACCAAGCCTTTGTTGCATGATTACAGTATAATCATGATCGGCACTCTCACCGGTTTCCAATGGATGCTGTACGACTCGTTCAAGTTATTCATGGGGTTGCCGGCGACAGGCGGTGGAGCGGCGGCGGAAGAGAAGACTAAAGCTTAGTAGTTTAGGTAGTTTAGGTAGGTAGGTAGGGTCGGATCTTGTTGAGGCTCTACTACAACAACCGTGAGGCGGCCAAGGTGGGCAAACAGGGGAGATGACTAATGATAGGAGGGGTCGGTTCGGTTCAGTTCTGTAGGTGAATAAGCAAACATGAGTGATGGTGAATGTTTTCGTTCCATTTTCTCCGGGGAGAGAGATCATTTTCAAATAGCCAGTTGATGATTACGATTTGATGTGTTTTTGCGAATGATGATGATGATACTTCTTTCACCGACTTCTACGGCTGTGCGGCTTTCAGCCAAGTCCAAGTGCTAAACCTCACCTCAACTCCAAGTATGCGCTCAATCGAAACCCAGGTCTCGGTTCACCAAGTCTTAACGAAAGATTGAGTGAGTTACTAGACGCTTCGGCGTGTTCGGGAGTTGAAAAAGGGGGGAGGACCATGTAGATCGTCGTCGTCGTTTTTTAGTGCGTGTGTTCACTCTTCTTGCGGAGCGGATTGTAGGCGAGGGTGTCGATCCTGTGCTGCGCCCGAGGGCATCAGCATGAGGCAACGTTGCGTTCGCGGAGCCGGGTCTTCTGTGCGGCGGTCTGCTTGTGACGGTATCCTCTGAAGAAGACGCGCGCTGTCCAACCCAGGAGGCGTTGGAGCAAGGTCAGAGGGCTGGGCTGGGATCACCAAGCACATGTGCAAGGGAGACTGGTTCTGACTGTACCGTGGGAAGTGAAGCTGGAAATCAGCAGCAGGAGCAGCAGCAGCAGCGCGGCGCTCGGAAGAATGAATACGCCAAAGAAAGAGAAAAGGAGGTGCAAGATGTCGAACATTACGACGTATTGACTAACAATCAATGCGAGGAGATCTGGCAAAAGGATAAACCCCCCAACCTTGTTCCTTCGCATTCCAACATCGAGACAATCTTCTGGTGTTTTACCACTTTAATTGCCCAGCCTGGAATTGAACCCGGAGTGGTTGTACAACTTCGCTAAACCGCACGCCTTAACCGCTAGGCTATGGGTGTAATCGCTTTTGGTTAATGGTAAAGAAGCGAACCTGGTTAAGTAGGCCCAAACGTGACTCTGGACCCCTTTTTTTTGTCTTGGCGCCCTCGAGTCCGCTCAAGACTCAAGGGCGCCAAACTCCCATGCCTTAGTCATCGGTGAGGTGGCGACTACGCGCAGATCGGATTTGTTTGTGTTGGCAGCAGGGGAGTCGAACGATGGCGTTCACGGCGGTCGCGGCGGCGCCGGCAAGCGAGCCTCGGAGTTGGTGTCGTAGCACTCGGCGGTGCTGTCGTAGTACCCAGCAATGGCGTCGAGGGATCCAGCCAAGTTGTCCTGATGCTCCGACGTGTCCTCGTCGTATGAAGGGATTTCTGTCTCATTCTGTTCAAGAGAAAACAAACTCTTTCAAGACGGGCGAGGCAGCGAACTCTGGGTTGAGCAGGATGCAGCTGGGCGTCGTTAGCTTCCTCGTTCCAAACAAGAATCGTCTTGGCTTCTCCCTGGTCTTACCTGACGAAATGGTTCAGCCCATTCTTGCGCTGTTCTAGGAATTTAGGCCTGAAGCGCGATACGACGCTCTTGCGAGGGAGTTGAGGTATGCTGCCGTGGGCGTGAGGGAAGGATTTGGTAAGGTTCTCTCGGAGGCGGTCAAATTCTGAGTACCTGGGTGGAGGTCAGCTATATCAACTTGGAATCACATACATAGTAGGTATCGTATAAGAAAGAAAATGTGTGATTGGTAAATAATTGCAAGACGAACCCAACGACGAGAGTGATTGGCATGCATAGCCGTGACAACACGTGCATGTGATATTCGAATAGAAAAATAATATGTGCTTACCTCTTCCTGATGTTCATATCACCACCCTCGAGAGTGCTGACGGTACAATGCCAGACGACATAAGCACCAATACCCGAAGTACCGGACACGACAGTATAGTCATCAACAGTGACCGAACGTGCCCAGCATGCTTGGCTTTGCTCGTGCTGGTCCTCGGAATGGTCTTCCAGCTGGATAGGACCAGGGCCAGTACGGGCAAGAGAATGGTAAGAAGCCGAGCGGGCGTGACGCGTCGTACTCCAAAACGCGGGTGCAGGTGCGTCTACATGTACATGATTTGCGGCAAGGTCGGCATGGGCAACGGCGTCTGCAGATGCAGATGCATCGAGCATGGAGGCTGGGGAGCTCTCGAGCGAGAGCTCATCCTCGTCCGGGCCGCGACTAGGCGATGGAGCGGAGCATTGCTGGTGCTGCTGTTGCGGCGGTGGCGGTGGCGACGGCGGCGGCGACGGCAGGGACTCCCTCATAGAGTTCGGGAGAGGGCTTATCTGTGGGGAGGGTGGTGGACAACGGCGTGCAGATGCATGGACGGTGTGAGATAGCGATATGGTTGTAGGGATGTCAGTACAGTAGTCAGTAGCAGCAGAAACGGTAGAAATAAAACGGGATGCGGTTGAAGATTGGTGGCCTGCGATCGACAGACCAGCAGAAAGGCATGCGGCCAAGTTCGTCTGGGGATTTTCCCGTTCGTCCACAACATTTTAGTGTCTTTTCGGCCATGGACACTTCCCTGCAGAGGCCATTTAGCTTGGAGCACAGAGATCTGGAGCCGCCTCTAGCGCTATCAAGCTTCTATTTTTCCTCCCTAACTCTGGGAGCTATGGCTTTCGGAATATCACTACTTGTACTGAACTGTACTACCGCAGACCCAACACCAGTCAAGACCAGTCTAGGGCCGCGTATTCCACCGTCAGCTGCCTACTATGTACATTGCTGTACTGTATGCTGCACGACTGCCAATTCCGCCAGTGGCAAACACGAGGGCCCGCATCTCGCCATCTCGCCATCCTATAGCGAGACTGCAATCGGCATATGTAGCATGTCCAAGCAGTCCTAGTATGGACCCTCTACCTGATAAAACGGTTGCGCTAGTCCGTGTCTCATATCATCCTAGTTACCCGACGCCGCCATAGCTTCTTGTCCGACTCGTGCTACCATCTCTATTAGACCTTCACCCCCAGTTCCCTCTGTTCTCTCTTCCCTCTCCTGTCCCGTTCATCAACAACTCACATTCGCTTCTCCCCAGCATCGTGTCAATTCGATTCTAATCAAAAGGTTAGTGGAACTCTCTTCGACTGTGGATTTCCCCCCACGCCGTTGGCATGCCAGCGGCAGCCCATTGAAAATGGCGAACCTCGAACAATGATGTGGAACAAACACTTACATGTCGTGATACCAGTCTTGTATTCGCCACCATCACAACTCGCATACAACATACAACACAATAATCAGACATAATGAAGACGTTCACCGCCAGCGTTATCGCCTCGGCAGCTTTGCTGTCGCTCGCCTCCGCCCAGGAGCAGTACAACATCGCCCCCGACTCCGTCTCCGAGGATAACAGGAAGTTCTGGTGCCAACAGCAGATCACACAATGTCCTGTAAGTTGTGGCATCCCTACCTACACGTACTTTCTCATACGACGAAAACCCTCTAACACTCTCCCTCCCAGCTGATCTGCCTGCAACCGCCTTCCGAGACCGCCACAACAAACGACAACACCTGCGATGCCGACACTCTTGACTACTCCTGCGAGTGCGGCGACGGCCTCCGCCCCAACGTCACCCAATACACCCAGACACTGCCCTTCTTCATCTGCCAAGAGTGGGGCAACCAGTGCGTGACCGGCTGCGCCGGCGACAACGCCTGCTCGTCCTCCTGCCGACAGGACCACCCTTGCGGAGCCCAAGACCCCATCAAGCCCAACTCGTCCACCATCAGCAGCACCATGTCCTCCAGCGCCAGCAGCTCCCGCACTGCCAGCGAGGCCGGCGCGACCACCGACTCGAGCGGCGGCACCATCTACTCTGGTTTCGGCGGCGCATCCTCCACCAGCGACAGCAACTCGGCGGAAGAAAGCTCCAGCAGCGGTTCCGACGACTCTGACGCCGAGGCCGCGGACTCCAGCGCAGGAAGAGCAGCGGCATTGGAATTCGGACACAGCTTTGGCATCCTCGCTCTGGCGGGTGCTTTCTTCGGCGGCTTCGCGCTGGTCTTGTAAGAGTAGTGCTTTGCTCTCTTGCTTTCTCGTACAACTTTTTTTCGTCCTTTTTCCATCTCTTCTCTCGTCTTGATATCTTGGCATCCTCCCGAAGCGAAGCGAAGCGAGACGAGATCTACCTATCCGTCAACGGAACGGAACCACAATCCTTCAACAAGCGATACAGCGCAAGCGGGATGAATTACTAGTTTTTGTTGAAGTCGTCCCTTCTTTTGCACATTCGTAGGGCAGCGACTGGGAAACCACTATACTATACTTTAGTAATGGAACGAAGCGATGGCGTTGGGTTTCTACTAAGCGACTTTTTGGCTTTCAATTGAAAACGACGTGCCCTTGCCCTTGCTCCTGTACTTGTGTATCAAGATTCAAGAATCCTTTCAAGCCAAAGCATCCGCGAACCCTTGTTTTAGATTTGCCTTTTCCCATCTGCGACAAATCCCCAGACTCGGCTCCGCGCTCCGAGATCGGTGTGTTCTTGCGCTTGGAGGTTGTTCCACATTCGCGTGTTCTCAATGCTCTCCACGCGCCGGTATTTCCGGGGGAAGCTGTTGCTGGGCTGGCTTTATTGCCGAGTTGCCGACGACATCACTTGCTTGGTTTCTAGAAGCCGTACTTCATCTTGATACTGCGTGTTGATTTGACATATTTTTCTGCTCTCACTTACATCGTCTGTGGTGTTTGGTTCTCACTGTTAATCGCCTTTCTTTGTATCGAGTCAATCTCCTGTACATTCTCTTCGAGAGCAGCCAGTGAGCGATGTCTGCTTCTACTGCGCAACAGGTCGTGCGTCGGGCACAGCTATATGGTAGGTTCTTTTTTTTTGTCTTGGGTTTCCATACTACACAAGCAACTCATGTGAAAAGAGCCTGGTCTGGATGGTCGCTAGACCGGTCGTTCGAATAATCGACTCGATTGAAAAAACGCAATCTTGAACTTCCCAGACGAAAGCACAACACACCAGCAAGACAACATCAACCATAAGAACATGATCAGAACAGATCCATCGAGCTAACAACACCACCAACACCACCAACAGTCCCCGGCTCCTCCATGCGCTTCCTCGAGAAATCCCGCTCCCTCGCCGTCGACAGCATAGCCTACGACCTCGAAGACTCGGTAACAATCAACACCAAACCCGAAGCCCGCGCAAACATCCTCACAATCCTCGACCGCGCCCGCGCCCCCAACATCCGCGAACAAGCCGTGCGAATCAACAGCGTAAGCTCCGGCTTCGCCCTGCAAGACCTCACCACAATCCTGCGCGGCAAACACCTCGACGCCCTCGTCGTCCCCAAAGTCGACCGCCCCAGCGACCTGCACTTCATCACCGACGTCCTGCGCCAAGCGCTGCCCGCCCGCCACGCCCCGGGGTCGCCCAACCCCGTCAAGATCATCGCCCTGATCGAATCCGCCCGCGCCATCACCGACCTGAACGCCATCTGCTCGGCGTCGCCGTACGTGTCCGGCCTGACGTTCGCCGCCGAGGACTTCGCCCTGGACCTCTCCATCACGCGCACGCCGGACCTGCACGAGTTCACGTACGCGCGCAGCGCCATCGTCACCGCCGCGCGGGCGTTTGAGATACCGTCGGCGCTGGACCTGGTCAGCACGACGTTCCGGGGCGAGGAAGGCGCGCGGGTTCTCAGGGCCGAGAGCGAGAATGGGAGGCGGTTCGGATTCAATGGCAAGCAGTGCATTCACCCGGACCAGGTCGGGTTGGTGCAGGATGTTTTCGGGCCCGGGGAGGCGGAGGTTGTGTGGGCTGTGAGGGTTTTGGTTTGTGATCGGAAGGCTGATGAGCAGGGGCGCGGGGCTTGGACGTTGGATGGCAAGATGATTGATGTTCCTGTGGTGGGGAAGGCGAGGGCTGTTGTTGCTAAGGCGGAGGTTTGTGGGTTTGATGTTAAGGGCTTGTGGGAGGAGCATGGAGGGGAGGAGCCTCAGTAGTGTTGTAGACGTGGGTTTGTTTTGGTTTTGGGAGTCATATCCTTTTGTATAGAGGCGCCGTGAGGTTGTGCTGAGACTTTGCTGTTTGGAAATTGTGAGGCGACGTACACCACTTGTATGCCATTGTACTTTCGTCGAGGATGTCAATCGCATCTGGCGGGTCTCGACCGTAGACACCGTATATACTACCACGATCACAGAAGCCCTCCAGTCTGACCCATCCAATTCCACCCCAACACCGCAATCCAACCCAATCTAATACCCCCTCTCCCTCTTCACAACATTAATCAACCGCTCCCCCTTCTCCCTCCTCTCCAGATTAACCCCCAAAACCTGGAACGCCCGATCCTCATACGCAACGCCATTGCCCGAAATATGCGGCGTGACAACCACATTCTCCAAATCCCACAACTCGCTATCAGCAGGCAAAGGCTCCGGGTCCGTAACATCCAACGCAGCGCCCTGCAACGTCCCATCCTTGAGAGCAGCAATCAAAGCCCGCTGGTCGATAATCGGACCCCGCGCAATATTCGTAACGAAAGGCTTCCTCGTAGTAGACGAACCCTCCTCCACCTGCACACCAAACCCAAAACCAGCACGCTCCCGCTCCCGCTCACGCTCAACCAACCCCTCCCTCAAAACACGAAACTCCTCCTCCCCCAAAAACCCCCTCGTCGCCTCCGTCAAAGGCACACAAACAACCAACCAATCAATCCCCCTCCCCAAAAAAGAATGCAAATCCTCCCTCCCAAGACCGCTAAACCACCCCTCCGGAACCACGCCCTCCACATCCCCCGTGCCAGGAACCACAAACCCGCCATCGCGCCTGCTAGCCGGCGAATCCTTAGCCGAAGCCGTGTAAGCCAGCACCCGCATGCCGAGCGCGCTCGCCACCCGCGCGACCTGGCGCCCGATGCTGCCGTAGCCGAGCACGCCGAGCGTGGCGCCGACTTGGTCGCGGACGTTGGCGAGGGCGGGGTCGTGGGTCTGCCAGGCGTGCGAGCGCTGCTGGGCTAGGAGGTGGTTGTATTTGCGCGACTCGACGAGGCGGGTTAGGACGGCCCATTCGGCGATCGTGGGGCCGTGGACGCCCGAGGAGGTGGTTATTGTGATGTCTGTCGAGGTGTACAGCGGGTGGGATTGGATGTGGTTGCTGCCGGCGGAGAAGAGGTGGAGCCAGGTGAGGTTTGGGGCGTCGGTGGATGGGTTGGGGGGCAGGGTGGCGAAGGTTACGAGGATTGTTGTTTTGGCGAAGAGGGTTGGGGGTGGGGGGTTGGAGGGGTCGCGGGTGGATTGGTGGTAGGCTATTTCTAGGTGTGGGTGTTGGGCGCGGAGGGAGGCGAGGAGCGAGGTTGGTTCGGGGAGGGGGAGGGCGATGAGGAGGTGTTCTTTTGCTGGGCCGCCACCCATGGTTGCTGTCTGATGTTGGGTGTTCGGAGGTGGATGTGTGTTTTGTTGTTTTTTCTTGGAGTTCCAGGTCGTTCGAATTTCTGGGTCGATTGAGTTACGGATAGGTGTACGTCGGTTGTCCAAGTCAAGCGAAAGATATCTCTCAAGACGATGACTAATTGGCAAGGATGCGTGATTGTAGCAAGTTGTTGGCCGAAGGCGTGCAATTGCGCGGGCGAAGGATTCGATGATGTTAGAGGCCAATTGCCGAGATTCGGCATCTTGGTTGCAAAATTAATGATGGCCTCTATTGAGGGGATGTCAAAATACCATTACCGAGACGATTGGTGATGTTTTGCTTAGTTCGCACACGAACACGATGCTATCATTGCTATGCTTCTTGGCCAGCGTAAGATTTGACTAGTGATACCGGTGTGATGCAAGGTCAAGTCTCTCATTATTGCTGCTCGATGCCTGCGTATCGGAGGGCATACAAGGGTAAGCGACAGATTCATTAAAGATGTCGTGGTCGAATGCGTAAACAGAAAACCGATGTCGCCAAAGCCGAGCGACCGTCATGTACTTGGTAGACGTGATGTGTACGTCCGGGTTGGACTAGAAGCTGAGGTGAACTTTCGTGTGGTACGTGTCCAGATGTCCTCCTTCGCAGCCAGATAACTTTCGACCGGAAAAGACGGGGCAGTGCGCCAACGCGAAGCGTCACGGACAAAATGAGCTCACGTTGGGAGCGATTGGAGAAGCTCGGATAATGTGTGATGATGTACAGGAGAAAACACAATGAGATTAGACAGGTTCGCTACAACCGACACCCCTTTTTCTGTATACCCCATGGCTAGGTTTTAATTCCAGGCCGTTTGAATCCTTAACATCGCGCTCGCGTTCGATACCATACCATACACTCATCCTGCAGAATAGTTTCAACCAAACAAGCTTTCGTCGACCCCCCTCCCGGCCTGCCAGTATTCCTCCGACGCCATACATTAAGTCACACAAGACCGCCAAATTGAACAGAAAGGAGAATAAAGTGCTACTTTACAGAGTGAGACTCGAGACGCAGTCAGTCAGTCAGAAAAGGAAAACAGAGAAAAGGAAAATTTGGACGGGAAATCTAGTGGGAATGGTCGTGGTCGTGACCCTCGTGAGAGTGGGTCGACTCGGCAGGCTCGCAGCAGGCCTTGCCGGGTCCGCACTGGTCGCTGCACTCGAGCAGGCATGCGTCAGGCTCGCGGACACTACCCGCTTTGCTTGCGACACGGCTGCCTGGGTGAGAGTTGCGGGCGGCGGACGAGCTCTCGGGACTGCCGTGTTCGTCGCCGGCGTCGGTGCTGCCGCTGTGGTCGTGCTCGGGGTCGAGGCAGAACTCGGGCTGGATGGTGGAGGAGTGGATGCCGTAGGCGTGCAGGCAGCGGCGGATGGCGAGCGCAAGTTCCATGTAGCGAGCAGAACCCTCGCCCTTAAAGTCAAATTCGACTTGGACGTGCAGGCTGCCGACGAGCTTGGTGTCGCTGAGCTGCCAGACGTGGACGTGGTGGCAAGACACAATGCCGGGGAGGTCTTCGATGTCAGCCTTGATGTCGTCCACGCTGATGCCGGCGGGAACTGCCTGGAGGAGAATACGCGATGCGGCCTTGCAGAGGGGAATGGCGGATGCCAGGATGATGGCAGTGATGATGAGAGAGATGGCCGGGTCCATGTAGAAGCGCCAGCTGTAGTCGGTGAGCCAGATGAAGAGTGCGGTGGCGATAACGCCGACGTTGCCGAGAGCATCGCCCAAGACGTGAAGGAAGACACCGCGCATGTTGAGGTCGCCGTGGTTGTGACCACCCTTGGATTGCTCCTTGGGCTGAGCGTGTCTGTGCTGCTTGTGGTCGATCGACTTGCGCTTGGTGCTTCCGTAGCCTGCGTGTTGGCCCTTCAGAAGCGGCTCGCTCGGAGGAGTGTGGGTGTGAGTGTCGTCTTCGTCGTCTTCCGGACCCTCCTCAGACTGGACATCGTCCATGCGGCTTGCTGCGATGATAGACTGGCGGAAAGCACCGGGGTTGACATGGATGTCGTCGAATCCTGAGTACCTCGATCCAGAACGACTGTGTCTGCGCTTTGCGAATCTCGAGGGCGAGGAAATTGCTGCATGGTCGTCTACGGCAGTTGTGTCGCTAAGGTGGGCAGACGAGTGTTGTTCTCCGTGCTCGTGGTCGTGTTCCGCGTGATCGTGAGAGTGCGCGTGTCCTTCTTCGGCATCCGCGATCTCGTCGCCGTGTCCGTGGCTGTGCCCGCCGTGGCTGTGACCGTGTCCTCCATGTCCGTGGTCGTGGAAGAGGAACAATCCCATGATGTTCGACGCCAGTCCCAAGCATCCCACAATCAAGATAAGCTTCGGTTGTGAGACCTCCTGAGGCTCCACAAAGCGCTGAATGGCCTCAAGGAAGATGCTCACGCAGAGCGCCACGAGGAAGACACCGTTGACCAGCGCACCCAAAGTTTCCGCGCGCTGCCAGCCGTATGTGTACATTTTGGAGCTCGTCTTGGAGTCGGAGACCTTGACGGCCCAGAGACCAACGCAGAGGGAGAGGACATCGTTGAGCATGTGGAAGGCATCGGCGACCAGAGCAAGCGAGTGGACGGCATATCCGACGGAGAGTTCGAGGAGGAAGAAGAGGGTATCGATGACCAGGAGGATGATGATCTTGGTGGACTTGGAGAAGGCCATGGCGGCAGCGGTGGGTGGTGATGGCCGAGTGTGCCTTTGTCGCCGCTGGATATGCCTGTCTATCCGTCTGTGTCTATGGTGGATGTGAATCTGGTCGGCGAGGGCTGCTTAGTAAAGCGCAGGGGCGTGTTAGCCGTCGGTCGGTCGCAGTCACGAGTTGTCGCGTGCTGGTCGTCGGGTGGGGTGAGTGAATGCAAACAGAAGGGAAGAGCAGGTAGAGGGGAGGAGGAGAGGATGGACGATGAGGCGAAGAGAATTGTCTGCTCGCTCGTTTGCGTTTGCGTCTGATTCCGCGTCCCCGCCTCTACGAGATGAATTTAGAGCGAGGCTTTCCAGGTTGGAAGAGACAGGCCCCGTAGTCGGCCGGCCACGAACTTTGGGCCCTGTAGCGCATCGGTACTCCCATTCCGAACCCTCTAGCAGTAAGCCGGACACATCTTAGCACAACGCACGCATGACACTTGTGCTCCGAGTCCACCAGAACTAACTCTCATCCCCATGGACTTCCTTGTTCCATACTGACACCCGCTCAAACTGTCTCACTCTCCTGTTTCGCCTTCATGGCCGGCGAACCTAGACACAGACACTCCCTGCCACAACAAGCCGCATCTCAACATGCAGTGCCAGAACCACAACCAGCGCATACCAGAAGGTCAGACGCAGACGACGAAAGCGATGATGAGCGTGAGGCGACGGAGCTGCGAAGCGTACCTGCTCGTCAACAATCGGGCCGCCAAAACTCTCGGATCCTCAGTAGTCCACCAGCTATCACAACAAACCCGCACTGGTACGACCGGGTGCGGAAGTTTTGGCGGCACAGTGTAAGCATCACTGTACCTCACGACGACTGCCGAGACCATCTAGGTAAGGCGTGTGTTCCATGTTGTGCTCGTTGATGCCACGGATAACTCACTCTGTACTGGCTTTCTTGACCACCGCCATTACCTAGCATTGGCTTGTCATCGCTGACACGTATCGCCATGACCAGCAAATGAGCGGACATTTCTAGGTTACTTGCGCACGTCTTTGGCACTGGCCATGATAGGCGTCATCGTCGCTCAGCTGTACAGGCTGCAACATTCTCCTAATCCTGACCCGACATTTGGCTACTTTGTCCTCAGCCAACCTATATCTTGCATCTTCCACGTCTCGGCCGCGTGTGTAGCGTTACTCGGAGCCGTACGTTTCTTCCGTCAGCAGAATGCCATGGCAGCCGGGAACATCCAGGCTGGTGGCTGGGAGATGATGGTGATTGGTGTTTACGTCCTGCTGGTGAGTTATGGGCACGAGCGCGAGAGATGTGTTGATTCCCCAGCTGATCTGACAACAAGCTCCTGGTTGCAATGTTCGCGATACACGTCGGTGTGAACGTGCATAAGAGCTAGACCGTTACCTTGTGCGCTCAGTGACCATGCGACGTCGCATATCCTTCTCGCCATGTGAGTACGCGGCTGCTCACCAGACCAAGGAAGGTTTCTGGTACCTTTGGTCGTATTTGGATTCAAGCAGTAAAAAGCTGTTCGTTGCTCGAGTATTTTCTCTAGAGTTTGGAGTGGAGGCCGGGTACCTCACAGAGGGCACACGATTCCTCAGTTGGTTGACCTCTTTTGCAACTGCGGCTCATCGATATTTGGCCCGCATTCGATGCAACGGGACTCACCGGCAGCGCATCACCAATAGTCTCCGGCGTCGACATGATCTCCTGTTCACGAAAAGAACTCTTCCATCCTCTGAAGGACGCACGCCACCGCAATGCATACCTTTGTCGATGTCGCGTCGAGAATGTGTCCTTTCTTAGGAAGTGTGTTGGCCATTGAGACAACAGTCTCGACGCACAACGCATCGATTGGAATACGAACGCATCCCTGCATTGCCAGGCATCCGAACAAACCCTCGTCATCCTTCGGGGTTAGTTGAACATCAAAGGTCCCTGAATCAACTCGACGTCTAGAACTACCAGCCTGGGCCTGACGATTGAGAACGCTAGCATCGCGCGGAGAAATTCATCGCGCAGGCCGCTTTGGAAAGTGCCAGGATGTAAAGAGCCTCAAGCACTTCTTAGTGCTCGCGGACGCGCGCTACGTATTATTACGTAGCTCAGCTCACGCGTGCGCGACAGCCGAAACTACATATTGCCAAGAGAGTCCAGATCTCTCGCCCCGGTTTAGTCGCATAATGCGATCCCATCGGATGCAGGACAATGGGAGAACTACCACTACTACGCGGCTTATCCCTCGCGAACTACACAATGCGGTCGGCAAGGTAGCCGACACAGGCCAACTCGTCGCGGGCAATGCACGCTCAAGATGACACATCTGAACTCGCTTGCCAGGACGACTTGCTGAAAGCATATCGAGGGCAGGATGCGAGAATCTCGAGAACAACAGCAGGAAGCGAGCGACAGGAATAGAGACAATGTCGAGAACCACAATAGTGACATCTCCATTGGTCGTCAAAAGAAGTTGTATGTACATGGCTTGCGTCCGGGTATAGCGGCTTCTGCGTCAATTGGCCGAAGGGCATCAAAGCCAAACTTCGCAAGCACATGTCTATTGACAACGGACCGACCAATTGCGAGTATCACAGCTGCAAACTCTCGAAAGACTCGTCCGCTACCTATAACCCATGTATACTTACACGCTTACGGAAATCCTATGTTGCTCGTTTGTTCGTGACCCCAACCAACCACCAACCGAGCAAACCGGCACGACTGGCTCTCTCGTACCCGCGCGGCGAACAATTCCACCGCTTATTACACACACCACCCGTCCATGCAAGAATTATCACTCCACCAAACTACCCATGCTACATACACCCTCAGCACTACTACCGCGAAGGCGGCGCGTCCCCCAGATTCGTCATTAGTCCGTTCAATAATATCAATAAATCCGGTCCCTGCTTTTTTTCCTTCCTTTTCATGCGCGATGTTCCCCGGAAGCGGAGTCGGTTGGCCCGGCTTGTTTGTTGGCGGATGCTTAGCTCTTCCACATTCGCGACTTTGGCATGGGTGCGAAAGGCTGGCCTTTCGGTCTACTACTATGTAATGTGCGCACGGGTGTTGTCGCTTGTCGCTTGTCGTCGCTTCTTGAAGACATGTTGTTGTACTGAATCTGCCTAGAGAGGCGTGGATTTGAGATGTTCTTTTATTAGGAGATTGATGTTTTCGAGAGTCTACGAGTTTTACTGATTTGACGAGGAGATACTGTGTGCCTGTCACTTTTGCGCCGGAACCTATGGAACATTCAGCTCACCGGATTTTCACAGGATCGCTTGAGTAATTCAGTAGGTAGGTACTGACATCAAAATAATAATGATAGACAACAAAGACGGCAGATCCCTCCTCTCGTCTAACAAAAACCCAGACCCGGCAATATTGAGCTCGCTTCGGGATGCGCCAGCGCGCGCAGGGATGGATAGGAATTCCCAATTTCCAACAATAATACCTACTGTATGTAACCATGATCGTCTGCATTATTGCAAATCATAAACGCCAGATTGATTCTTTCTCCATCTCTCCAGCCTTGAGGCGGAGGAGGAGGAGTTCGCGCAATACATACATGATAATCCCCAATGCCTGGGCATGGACCCTTTTCAACCGACTGGCCGTCCAAAGTTGTGTATGCACACGCGACATGCCATGCTATGCGGGCCCATGCGAAGCGCACGCGAGTGACACATGCTTTTCTGCCGGGCATGTGCAGAGGGGCGGAAACCTCTACTTTGGGTATCGTGTTCACTATCATTTATTCATCCCATTATTGTTCAGGGTATGTATGTACATAAATGACAAGTAGAGATTAGGTTAGTATTATTTCGCACATGGACAACTTCTACTCTCGTAGATATAGGTTCCAATTGTTGCACTCATCACAGCCTTTTTACGCGGCGTTCAGCCTCACGGCCGGGATGGGATGGGGTCCTGGGGATTTTGGGTGAGTACTAGTGGTTTTTTTTTTGTTAGAAGGTTGGGCACCGACGAAGGCCGGCGGCCAGAGCCTTGCCGGTATTATGTTTGAGGGGTTGGTGATTTATTCAAATAATGATTGATTGCTTTTTTTTCTCGGGCGTGTGTGCTTTTGCCGTTTGAGGACTTGGAGGACCTTGCGCTGCTGGAGATCTGCCTGATCTGTTGTTGTTGACGTCGTTGTTTATGTGTTGATATTATTAACGATTAGCTGTTACCTTGCTACGGGGCTGGGAAGATGGATTCGTTGCGTCCACTCCACTTGAGCCGATTCGGGTTGTGGAGTGGAGTATGTAAGCTGCTGCTGCCTACATACGCAAGGAGACACTCGGGGCCACTCGGCTCTTCTTGCGAGAAGAGACCGTCAATAATGCGTGTATGTGCAGTGATCTTTGATGATGAGTACGTTGCGGAAGAAACCAGTCGGTACTATACTGACAACTGTAGTGTTTGCGTGAGGGTACGCGACAGAGCTCACTTGCAGGCTCCCGGTGTACCTGACAGGAGCTGCAACGAAGAACATTCTTCATCACATGTGCCGACATTCCCGCCGACAAGAGCCGCGAGAGAGAGGGGTAGTCTCCAAAGGCGTTACATGCACTGTAAAAACAACTCTCGTGACAGTCAAAACAATGGAACCGAGTCCATAACCGTCGTTTCAAGAATCCTCTTCCAACGGTCATCAGGCAGACGTTGGCAGAGTTCGAAACCGACTAATGCTGCTCCTGAATCAGGCTGGCAAGCACACGACAACAATTGAGGTTTCGCTAAATCGTAACGAGCGATCGCTTTGATTGATCTCTAGCTTCCACGTGTTGGACAAGGTAGGGTTGGATTTTGACTTTGATTGTTGTTGAACTCGGTTGCAACTCCTCGCGGCCATGTTCTGTTTTCGTTCGAGATCCCGCCAAAACGCCACAGGGCGTTGTTGCTGTCGGGCGCGATGGAACGACGGTGCAAAACTCTAACATTCTACGCATAGGCTGAACATGCCGTTTGCGCTTGCACTGTGTGGCATTAGATTTGGCAGATTGACAGACTGCCGACAGACGAATGACTGTGACGACTAGATGACCATAATACAATCCTGGTTACTGTACAATAGCATGACTACTGACTCACGATTTCGCGGATCCGTCAAGAAGCGCAGGGCGTGTCTGTTGCAAATCGCGCACGAGCAGGCTGGAAGACTACAACCGACCCTACATGTAAAGTGCCGTGACTTCACAAACCCCGCCTCTCGACTTCACACTGGACTCCGACTCGCCATCTGGCTGAAGTGGCTCTCATGTCGGATTGCAGGGCCCTTCTCGCCGTGAGCACGGTCCTCGCGTGGACGTCCCGAGACCTTTTAGCGGCCGACCCATACCATGCAGTGGTCTCTGCTACGCTCATGAGAGACAAGGGCATGGCGTGGCATCTGGTGAGACGACCATCGCCGTCGCGCTGACGCTCGTATGCGCCAACCTGTCGGACGATGTGCTGCTGGGGTGCGTATGCTTTTGCGCTATGGAGCCTTCGTGTCGCACATCATGTCGCGGAGACAGGCCTGTTGAATAGGCTTGATCGCCTCTGGATATTGACGCGTTTATATTGCCGTATATACACAGGCATCACAGACGCGCAAATGGAGAGGCCATGCGGGTAGGTATTCTTCCCATTCGCGCATCCACTCAGTGCCACTGCGCAGTCACGCCCTGGACTCAGCTGGCGAATCCCAAGCCCGAAGCGAGCTGGACACTCTGCATTGGCGGAACGGAGACGCAGGGGCACGATGAGGTGCATGTGGTAGCATCCCGTCAGAAGACAGGAACCGGCTTAGCCTTCTTGACTGGTTAGACTGGGTGTCAACGGTCATGGCACGTTCCGTCTGTGGAGAGCGACAGGCCAACGCTTCTTCACGCCTCACGCGCGCCTCTGTGGGCTGTAGCCAGCAGTGCCAGCCTTTGGAGTTGGCCGTCACCGCCGCTCTCACTGGTGCGCCTCTCCGGCCATGTCACGCTGTCACGTTATACGGCGACCAGCAGGGATCCCTTCGCTCCATTGAACGCCCACCGTGGGCCTCTCCAGCGACTATTGCCCGCCGCCCCAGGCGCGTCCGCAGAGGGCTAAACCTGCGATATGGCGGCCGTTTGGTGATGGCCGCAGGGGACTGGCTTGGTACATTGGCGTATGCTGACGAGTAAATGAGTCGTGTGTCTGGCCCGGCGGCACAGCACTCTCGCCTGCGTGAAGATATGCCATGGCCATTCCTTCGCGCATAGCACCTTCCTCCCAACCGCCGTCACCTTCCCTAATAGCCATTCTGCCCCGGTACTGCGAGCAATCCATCTTTCTCCCACCGGCCGCATATCCTGACCTACGCAGCCTGGCCTCCTGCCTCCGACCCTCTCTTCGATCAGTCGTCTTGCATACTCTACCTGCAGCCTTCCCACACCGCCAGCAAGCCCGTCCTGTGTAGCACATTCGACAACCTGGCCACTTCCATGCTCTGAACCCGACCAACAACTATCGATTGGAGTCCACCGGACATGTCAGCCATGGTCTAACGACGATCGTCGCACACACAACTCGGCTCTAATCTCATCGGGTCCGACGTGAGAGCTGCGCCGTGCATCCTTCGGAGGCAAACTGGATCAATCTGTTGCACCTTCTGCGTATTCTGCACCCTAATATTCCTAACGGCGGACTGGTTCGAATGTTTGCTTGAGCCCGTCATTTATATTACTCGACATTTTGAACTCACATCATGGCTAATACGACCATATCGCCTCTTGTGGGCGATTGCATTGCACCCTTCCTGGACGAATCCCGATTTTTGACAGAAGCGCAGGGAGGAGGAGGATGTACGTCAACTCGTCGGACGCCACCATCCAAGTTCACCGCTAACAATTCATAGTCATTGAAGGTCGATTCTGCGCACAATTAGACCTGGCGCCGGGGGGTCCCTCGTGTTGCTTGCCTTGTCCAGCGACCGCCTGGGCTTACCCCGACTCATTCGCCACATATAACACGACCGCCGAATGGCTCAACGTTGTCGGACTGACCCTGCTGTCTTTCATGCTTCTCAGTTACATGGTCTTGCCCACACAAAAGACTCGAAGTCATTACCTCTCAGTCTGTCTGATCATCGCTGTGATGATGATCTGCCTTGGATTCACAATACCACTTGGAGCGCACATCGACCAGTGCTATGACGAGATCACTCCAAACGACATGTACTCATCGATGGGTTGTGCGTGGAGTGGCGCATTTATCGTCGCTGGAGGACTATCAGGAGCCATGTGGATTTGCATCCGCGCTCTTTCAATGAACTTGCAGATTTGCTGGGACATTGTGCCTGGACGGAAGTTCTTCTACATCTCACAGGTCCTCGGCTGGGGTATTCCGGGCGTGCTGTTCACAGTGACCATGTCACTCACAGGAGTCAGCTTCCGCTTTGGCAGCGCTTGTCACGTCAACCACGCTAACTCCATGGCTGACTTCTGGGGTCCTTTGATGGGCATTGCTGGTACCGCTGGTATCCTCCAGCTCATTACGTTTGCTTACTGCATGCATGTATACCTCAAGAATCTCTGGGTCGACAGTCCGGCAAACTCCACTGCCGCTTCGGGGAGTGGACTTCCCAGCTACAGTGGCAGTCTCCACAAACAAACTGCGCGCGCTGTCTACCAGCGCTTGAAGAAAGTGCTCTGGCTACAATGGCGAGGTATCGTAATCGTCACCATCATTCTGGTCGACGTGGTCTTCTTTGCGATTGTCTTCGTCTACCTGGATGGTCTACAGTCAAGCGTCCCACACGATCTTGAGAATGTCATGCCCTGGCTGCTATGCCTTGTCCAAAACCCAACGAACAAGAACAAGTGTCTCACCGAGGCGCAATCTTACCTGATCAACGAGAAAACAGTTGTCGCAGTACTCATGCTTCTATCCTTGGCCGGTATTCAGGTCTTCCTCTTCCTGACTAGACCTTCCATCTTCCCAGCTTGGATCGAGTTCTTCCGTCACCACTTCACCTCTCGACAAGAGTTTGTCTCACTGGACGCAAGACAAGAAGTCGGCCGCTCAGCGTCACAGCAGAGATACCACAGCTATGATCGCGGGCACCTCAACACCACATTTGAGATGCAGAAGCCCGAGTACACTGCCACCATCACAGGTCCCTTGAGTGTTGATCACGACAGAAAGTACCCACACGCGGTGCAGTCGGACACCTTCTTGATGGAACCCCAGGAAGCTTATCGCAGCCCGCTGCATACTCCTCCAACCGCGGCACCATACGAACAGTCCCGTCTGCCGCCGGGTTATTCAGAGCGCATGTCACCTGATCACATGCATCGTCATGGCTCGATGGTACGCCGCCACCAACACGACTCCGACGGATCGATGAATCCAATTCTGCTTCGACAGAACTCGACCCGCACCATCGATGATCCCAACCGAAACATCGACTACTTCACATCATCACCGCCCGGCTCCCGCGGCGGCGAGAGACGCTACAACCCTCCCAATACCTCGTTCAGCGTGCCCAAGGCGCCGAGTCGGCAAAGCAGCTTGAACCACAACCACAACCACAACCATTCCGTCGGCAGCTACGACCCACGGGCGCGCGGCGGACTGGGCTTGAATCCGCCCCAAGAGGAGGACAACACGGACTGGAACCGACGATGAAGACGTCCTAATACCCAGCCACGACATGACATTTCCTTTTTCTTTTAACGATTCCGGCAGGGAAGGACGGACGGACAGATGGGCAGATGGACAGACGGAACACAGCATTGACACACCAAGAGTCTTATGGAAGAAGACCAGAAAGAAAAAGGAAAGAAAACCCCACAAGGGCAACTCAAACGCACAACAACAACAAGAAATCACCCCCACCTACCCCCCGACAAGCACATGGCAGCCTCTCACCACTTGATACCCAACTGCAAACCCACCGCGCTTTCAACATGCGATTCACTGGAGACAACAACATATACGCACATACTGGTCTCGTTTTTCTTCATCTGTATTTGACTGCATGGCGGGACACGGCAATGTATGTACATGTTGCTGCATTTAACTTGCGATGGAACCAAAAATGGGGA
>Ga0265797_10001593_pt1 | contig 39759 bp, 30 predicted proteins | sample P2T30metagenome_FD_192433 | JGI IMG/M metagenome (GOLD analysis project Ga0265797, IMG submission 192433) | Plant litter microbial communities from East Loma Ridge, Irvine, California - P2 T30 | ecosystem: Environmental > Terrestrial > Plant litter > Unclassified | place: USA: California...
ACACCACCATGAGCCTGAAGTTCCTTCTCCGTCCACTCCCAAAGCTCTTCCTTCGACCTCTCATCCTGCGCCCACTTGTTACCCGGCTTCGCCACGCCAATAGGCTCATAGTACTTCCCACTCTCAACCTCTTGCGCAACACCACACCAGAGCTGATTCTTCGCCCCATCCTCCACCGTCTTCCCAAACCAAGGAACAATAGTCTTGACAAACATACTGAGATACTTCGCCCCGCCAGCCTTGGCACTGTTGATCTCCGTGTTCACGAACCCAGGGTGCAAAGAAACACTCGTCACGGAAGGATACAGCTCCGCCAACTTCCGGCTGAACAGGATGTTCGCCAGCTTGCTGTGCCCGTAGCGCGTCGCGGTGTGGTAAGCCGCCATGTCCGTCTTCGCGTCCGCGAGAACAAGACCTTTGCTCGGCCCGGAGACGTGCGCTCCAGACGAGACGTTCACGATCCGCACGGAGTTTGGTGCTACCGACGTCGAAGCAGCCGCCGTCTTCAGCAGCAGCGGCATGAGCAGCTGCGTGAACAGCGCGTGCCCGACGTGGTTCACGCCGAACTGCAGCTCGTAGCCGTCGGGCGTGACGGAGGCGGGCGTCATGGCGATGCCGGCATTGTTGTAGAGCAGGTCTAGGCGGTCGGCTTGCGAGGCGATGGCGTTTGCGGCGGCTCTGGTGCTTTCCAGCGAGGCTAGGTCGAGTTTGATCGGGGTGATGTTTGCGGCGGCGCTGGGGTGGGCGGTTTTGAGTTCGGCGATGAGGGGCTCTGCGCTCGAGGGGTTGCGGGCGCAGAGGTAGATTGTCTTTGGGTTGTGGGCGGCGAGGCGGCGGACGGTTTCGGCGCCTAGGCCTGCGTTGCCTGGAGGGAGGGTTAGTTTGTGGTGTTGGCGGGTTTTTTGTATGTTCTCTCTATGCTTGAGGCGGATTGGCTTGAGAGCCTGCCTATCTTCCGTCACCTCTCAATGGACTCGCGCCCTGAAGCTCAATTGTAGCGCTCGGGTTCTTCCGATAAAGATGAAATGCTGCATTGTACATGAGGAGGAGCTAGGTACGTACCGCCTGTGACAACAATCACTTTGCCACTGAGATCAGGAATCTCGGTGTCTGGGTTGTACGTCTTCGGCATATTTTGAGAAGTAGTGCGTTTTGTGGTAAATGTTTTCTTGATGATATAGACTGCTCAGGAAGATTGCGCCGCGGGTCTTCAAGTATATGTAGTCTCTTGTTGTTGTTCAGCGATCCCTCCGGTCGCACGGAATACATTTTGAGCCGCGGTCTTATCGCTGCCTACCTCAATCTTTGTCAGCTGTGCATCGAGTTTTGCACAATTTCCTCGATTGCCTTGGACGCGCGCAATCATACATCGAGTTGTGCTTGTTACGAATACTTCAAGAGGTGATCAGTCAACATGGCACAATCATGGCATGACTCTAGGCAGCAACCAAGGCTGGCTGGCTGGCCGGAGGCGGCGAGGCCAAGCGAACGCCGAGTCCGCTCTGACCCTCTCATCACCTGTCAAACGCTCTTTGCAAGCATCCAACTCGTCTGCCCTTGTCTGGACTTTGGACTCTAGACCCTGGGCCTTCGACACACTTCGCTGCCATCTGCCATTTCGCACTCAATCTACTTTCATCTGCCGCACGAGAGAGCCTGGTGACCTCGGCCTTTGCCGACCTCGGCGTCAACCTTCCTTGGGTTAACTTACTATTTTTCAGCTCGGTTACAGTAATTGCCATCTCTCAGCTCAGCTCCACCGCCCAGACTGTCGCCAGGCACCTTCTCAAACGGACCAAGAAGAATCTACTTTGGTACATCGTGTCGTGCGAATCGAGCAAACTTGCCATGGCTGCTCCTTCAATTACGGATCGCCAGGCACACCCGTCTGCCGCAACAGCAAGGAGCGGATAGCTTCACGAATCCTCCGTCTCGTGTTGACGCAAGGAGGCGTACCTGTCAGCCAATCTCACTGCATACATTTGCCGACTTCCCTATAGCGTGGACTGCTTATGGATTTTGAAGACGGAAACAGAAAGATGCCTGACCCACACCTTGTGACTCAAGTCGCTTTTTTGATATTCGCTTGTCGCAAGCCACTATAGGCTAGCATTCACGTGGTTTTAGCACTTATTGGCCTCGCTCCACCAAACAGGACACGAGGGCGGTCGGCGCATCCTGACGTCGCGCTGTCGAATCACAAAGAGTGACAGGCGACTAGCCCTAGAGGTATTGTCTATAAAGAGGTATGTGGCGCCCTCTAGAGGCCGGCGATTCGGGCAAGCTTAACGCGGGCAAGCTTTTGGGACACGACCGACTTCGTATGCCTACATTGACAGGATTTTCAATAGATCAACTGACGATGTAACTGCGGCAGGTCTCGTGGTGGGATACATTTCGCCGTCCTAATACAGAGAATGCAGGGAATGCGGAATGTCGATAAGTAGCGGAGTAGTCGCAACCAAGGTAGGGTCGAATCTTCTCCATCATTCATCCCTTGATCGTTCCCCCGTTTCCCCTTAACCTTATTCAGCATGTCATTCGTTCGCAGCCTGGGAGCTGCTACTCTTTTGGCCGCGGCTTCGTTGACCAACGTTGTCAACGCTGCCGTCGGTGGAAGCAGTGTTAGCAGCACCATCCTCATCCTCGCCCCCGAAGGAGATGGTGCCTACTCTGCAACATCAGGCTTCGATGCCTACGGCATCCCCTACCAGCTGGTCACCGTTCCGCAGGGTGGCGTAGCTCTGCCAACTCTCAACTCCTCAGCCAACGCAGGAAACTACGGTGGCATTCTGATTCTCAGCGATGTTTCGTACGACTACAGCGGAGACTACCACAGTGCGCTCACCCAGGATCAGTACACGGCTCTCTACGCTTACCAAGTCGCCTTCGGTGCGAGGATGGTACGATTGGACACCTACCCAGACTCGACTTCAGGAACCGCTGCGGTTGCAGCCACTGGCGGCGGTGAAGGATGCTGTGCCGACAATGTCGAACAACTCATGAGCTTCACAAACCTCACGGGCTTCCCGACCGCCAACCTCAAGTCTGGCGCGACTGTCTCAACCAAGAACCTGTACCACTACCCGGCCAAGATCACCGACACCAAGACCACTTGGAAGATCGCTCAGTTCGCCACATCCGGCAACTTCAAGTCTACCAGCGTCGCCGCTGTGATCAACAACTTCAGTGGCCGCGAGCAGATGGCATTCTTCATCGGCTTTGCCACGGAATGGTCCTCCACTTCCAACTACTTGCAGCACGCATACATCCACTGGATCACCCGCGGCCTGTTCGTCGGCGCAAGGAAGACTTATCTCGGCACCCAGATTGACGACATGCACCTGTCCACAGGCATCTACTACCCGCAAGGCAAGACTTACAGAGTCGTTCCAGCCGACATCTCGCCCCACGTTGCCTGGATGAAGAGTGTCAATAGCCGCCTTCCAGCAGGCTCCAACTACTTCGTGGAGATCGGACACAATGGCAACGGTGACATTATCAACGCAACAAACATTGGCTACGACCTGGCCAGCGACCCTTGTGTCCCTGTCGATGCCATCTACTACAACTCGCCGATCACCAGCCCGGATCTTGAGTGGATCAAGCCAATCGGCAGTGGTGTTGACATGTGGCCACAGACACCGGCTCAATACAGCTGGTCTCTCGCTTGCGCTAAGCTTGATAAGCTGGCAACTTGGTTCATGACACCCGCAAACCGCGATGCTTTTGCCCACATGTCCCACACATTCACTCACCTCAACCTCAACAACGCAACCTACGACGACGCCGCCAAGGAGATCATCTTCAACCAAGCCTGGCTGAAGCAGCTCAGTCTCGACGCCGGCAAGTTCTCGCCTGCCGGACTCATTCCTCCAGCGATCACCGGTGTGCACAACGGAGATGTCATCAAAGCTTGGCTCGACAACGGCATCACCAACGTAGTCGGCGACAACAGCCGCCCTGTCTTGATGAACCCAGACAACGTCCACCACCTGCTCCACTCGACAGTTGCATCCAACGGCCTCGCAGGGCTCAACATCATGCCCCGTTGGCCCACGGCAATCTACTACGACTGCGATACTCAGGCCTGCACAACCCAGGAATGGACCGACACGTCCGCCGGCACCGGCAAATTCACCGACCTCCTCGCCTTTGAGAAAGACGTGACGACCCGCTACCTCTTCGGCCTCCGCCACGACCCGTACATGTTCCACCAAGCCAACATGCGCGCCACCGGCGTCTCGTCCTACAAAGTCGGCACGCAGACCGTCTACTCGCTGCTGCAGATCTGGGTCGAGACCGTGGTCCAGGAAATGACCCGCCTGACCGCCTGGCCCATCACGACGCTCAAGCACGACGACATCGCCAAGCTGTTCCTCGACCGCGAGGCCCGCGATGCTTGCAAGCCGAGCTTGGTTTACTCTTACTCTGCGGATGGCAGGACGATTACTGGCGCGACCGTTTCTACTGCCAACGGCAACACTTGCAGCGTTGCTGTTCCGGTGACTTTCCCCGGCTCTGCGACTGTTAGCGGGGGTGGAAGTGCGAGCAGGGATGCTGTTGGGGCGGAGCCCCTGATTATGTGGGCTACTATGAGTGGGTCGCCGGTTACTTTCAGCTTGGGCTCGGCTGTTAGTATTCTGTAGGTGGTTGTTTAGTTGGTTTACTACAGATTTTGAATTTGACGCTCGTTTACGAAGATTGCAAGAGTTGCGGCTTGGTCCTTGTTGTGCATGATCTTTCGTGAGGTTAGCCTCAATGTCATGTCAGCTGGGCTGATGAGACGGTAGATTCGCCTGACGATTTGGGTCAAGGTTTCCGATTTCCTCGACTTACTGTGCATTTACTGTCGCCTGCGTTGTTTCACGGCGGGTTGCCCTGACTGCAGATTCGGAAAGCGGAACTCGGTACGCACTCAAGAAGACTACATATACCCAAGCTTGCGGTGCATGTTACGCCGTTTGGCCTGGATCTGACTACTTCTCTAGCAGAAGCCATGGTTCGCAAGTCCCGTCGTCGCTTCCAACAGAATAATGACGATCCGACGAATGAAAGCTCTCAACGGACCGCAAAATCCCACCGCCATCCATCTCCCAGCACGCTCGCACAGCCAACACTCAACAAGCCGAGTCCGTCTGCGTCAGCAACCCAAGCCTCCACGGCTGCGAATTGTAATCGCCGCTGTTCGCATTCGGATCCAACCCCTGATACAAATACCTCAACTTACACCCGCTAATCGTCAACGTCTGGTCGACGTTTGTCCGCACAACCTCCCCATGGCTGATGTGCTTCGTCCACGGCGTGGTCCCGCCGAACTGCACATTCGAGCTCCGCGCAAAGGGGTTCGACTCGGACGCTGCGAGGGGGCTCCACGTCCCGCCGATGGAGCCGGACGTCCAGCTGCGGAAGTAGCGGTTGCCGTCCGAGGCGAAGGCTTCGACGAGGAGGAGGTACTGCTGGTTCGTGCTGCCGCCGCCTTCGATTTTGTAGACGTTGGAGGCTTCGAAGAGGGCGTACTGCGAGTCTTGCAGGGCGATCACGGGCTCCGACATGCCGGCGGGGAAGGCGGAGAGGGGGGTTTGCGAGCGGAAGAGGTGGCCGTTGTCGTCGGAGGAGAAGAGGTGGCAGGTTGTCGCGTCGCAGATTACCCACATGTCGACCCTGCGGTGCGTGAGTTGGTGGGATTGATCGATTGATCGGATGGCGGATTGGGGGATTGCAGATGGGAATGAATGGGTGTGGGGTGCTTACCAGTTACCGCCGTTCTTGATGGCGTTGCTGATGGTTTGAGGTGTGCCGGAGTAGAACGTCTTTGGCGCTGTCCAACCGTATGGGTTGCCGATGTCCGGGTTGGTCGAGTAGGCAGCATTGCCGTTTTGGTAGACGAGATACCAGAGCTTCTGGGGCGCGAAGTAGAACACCTCGGGAGCAGCGCGGTAGCCCGTTCCGATGGGAGTTTGATCCAGGTAAGTGAACTGGGCATTCCCGGCTTGGTTGAAGTCGGTAAAGCTCAGGTAGACCATGTTGTAGCCTGAAGCTACAGCAGTGCTGGCGAAGACGTGGTATTTGCCGTTGTAGAACACAACGGACGGATCTTTGATGCCCTTGATGTTGCGTCCATCGTTCTTAGGGCCGATCAAGGGACCGCTTGAGCTCCACTTGAAGGTGCTCTGTATGTTGGCCGCTCGTTGAGTTGGGGCAGCTACGATGAGCGGCGAAAAGATCGCCACGAGAGAAGTCAAGGCGAGATATAAGGAACGCATTTTGGTGAGTCGGCGATGGGGGGCTAACTTGAGAAAAGCTGTGAGCGCTGCGGAAGAGCATGATTTATAGCTAATGCTTTGTTCCGGGAAGTAAACGTTATTATCCGGAGAGCGGTAACGCAATATCGACGACAATCTCGATTGGTGACGATTCAAGTCTGGGTTACATCTGTTGGTCATTCACCACCACGCTAGAACGGAGTGAGTTTGTTTCGATCTAGTGCAAGTCAGCTTCAGCTCGCACAAACACAGCTCCTAGCTGGAGTAGATATTGTGGCTTGGGAGAGATGGACGGAGAGATAGAGTCATCAAAAAGGGACATCCAAGTCGTAGTGAAGTAGTATCGACCCACTGTTCGAGCTGATGTAAGTGAACGTCCATTGACGTAGGGTTAGGGTTTGGGTAAAATTATGTCGGCGTTTGATACTTGATGAGAGCGTCTTCGCCAAGCGACGGCCCTCATCGAAATGCTTCCATTGCGCCTTGCGAGCTCGCTAAAGGTCTTGGGTCAATTTCCGAGCTCGGAAAATCAGGCCATGCCGACCTCGGAATGCGTGAGGTATAAAAGTCACTTGGTCGTGTTATCTGATCCGATCTGATGATCTGATAAACTCGGATCTACTCTTTCTCCCCCCGCACCAACACCGCTATGGGCTCTCTACCTGTACAACAACCTTTTCGCATTCTCATTGCAGGGGGTGCTTACGCTGGTGTCTCTGCTGCCGTTAACCTGCTTGACTTGTCTTTGGGTCGACCTGCGCGTCTTGATCCCGACAAAGTCCCCGTTCACGAGGCGCGTAATGGCGTTCCCGTTGAAATCCACATCGTTGACGAACGCGATGGATATTGTAAGACAATGACATGAACAACATCATACAACACACACTGACCATTGCAGATCACACGATCGGCTCGCCTCTAGCATTGTCATCTCCAGACTACGCGACAAAAGCCTGGAGGAAATACGACGACATCGCCGCGTTACAACATCCCAGCATACACATCAAACAGGGCAGACTGGCCAACATCGACCCCGATCGTAGAGTAGGTCGTATACAACTCAATGATTGTGAGGCACACGAGCAGCCCTACGACTTCTTCATCGCGGCGACCGGCTTACGGCGAGTATGGCCTGTCGTCCCTCAGAGTCTCACCAAAGCGGAGTATCTTGCAGAAACCGCAGACCACATCGAGAGCGTAACGACAGCCAGCCATGGTACAGTCGTTATCGGAGGAGGTGCTGTTGGCATAGAGATGGCTGCTGAAGCCAAGCTGTGCCATCCTCACACCAAAGTCACTCTCGTCCATTCACGAGACAAGATTCTCTCATCCGAGCCGCTGCCCGACGAGACCAAAGATGTGGCTCTACAAGCGCTTCGCGACGCAGGAGTCGAAGTTCTCCTCTCAGAGCGAGTAACCGGCACAACAGCCAGCATCGGGCCCGACGGCCGACCCATGCAGACCCTCACATTGCAAGACGGAAAACACCTCGTCGCCAGCCAAGTGATTAGCGCAATCTCGCAAAGCGTCCCCAACACCTCTTACTTGCCCAAATCAGCTCTAGACTCGGAGGGTCTCGTCAAGATCGATTCCCGGTAAGTCCGATCCGTGAGAAGAAACAAGCACAAGTCATTGACCGCACCCCTAGCCTGAACTTCCTCCCATCCCACCCGCACAACGCCCATCACCTCGCCATCGGCGACCTCGTCGCTTGGCCAGGGATCAAGCGATGCGGTGCAGCGATCGCGATGGGCACGCGGGCGGCCGAGAATGTCTTCCAACAGATTCTGTTCGAGCAATTCGGGATCCCGACGGCGCTCAGGGATTGGCCAAAGTACCCTTCTATGATCGGGCTTGCAGTTGGCAAGAAAGCCGTCGTGTACGATCCTGAAGGTGGGACGAAGTGCTCGGAAGATTTGATGAAAGTCTACTTTGGTGAAGATCTGGCGTTTAAACGTGAGTTGTTTGCGGTAGTGAGGCGAATGGTCGATTTGACGGCGGGCTGACTTGTTGTTTCTGCAGAATGCTGGGACTATCAGAAGCTTGATGAAGGGTGGTGAATTGAGAGGTGACTTGAGCAAGGTGCTGTGGGTGGCTGGCCGTCTATTAAGACGCTTTCCAGTTGTTCTCAGTCGAGGAAGAGCCAAATGTGGCTATGAGAACTGGAAGGTATGTATCGCGGAAGGGAATATGCAACCAAAACATAGTGCGTTTTCCCAATTCATGTATTGCAGCCAAGGTGTTGTCGTGACTCTGCCAACGTCGTTACTACAGCACGCAAACTGCGCAGCTCACAATTTCGCGCCTCTCGTCCGCGTCGACACGTCGACAAAAGATTTCACAGCACTCCAATAGCGCTCGGAATCTTCAAGCGGCAAAGTCACATGCTCAGCAACCTCCCACACTTCCCTCACAACAGGAACCCTTGCTCCGATCTCCGCTGCATGCGAAGCCACGTCTTCTGCCGCCACAAGCCGGTCGCCCTTGGAGTGAAGATACAATCTCGGAGTGGGTCCGAAAGTGTCGAAATCATTGAGCTCACGCCTCAGATCCTCCACCGAGCTGAGCAAGCCCCACGCCTGCAGTAAAGAGATGCTTCCTATCACCGGGAACAAGCACGCCCGGCCAAGCAGATTGATGCCAGGGATCCGAACCGCTGGCAACGAGTAAACCGCTCCGGAGTAAGCCTTCACGAAGCCCGATGATCCAGGGCACGAGTCTAGAACGACACCGATAAGTGGGATTGGGAAAGAGGCTTCTAGGGTGTTGCTGCCACGCAACAGGCGACTCAGCTGCAAAGCGGTGTTGCAGCCACCGTGAGAGAAAATGTGCAAAAGAGCACCGGCCTCCGTCTGTGAGCCTCCCGGTGGGAACGCCGACAGGAGATAATTGCGAGCCGGTTCTAGTTGTGTTTGCAAGGCAGCGAATGTTTTGACGGTGATGTCGGATAAGACGGTGCGCAGGAGCAGGATCGAGGCAGTCGGATACGCAGCCTGGTAGCCGCGGCAATAGACGGCGATGCGACTGGCTGAAGCACCACCGAGCCAAGTAGCCAGGACGATTACTTTCACGGCGGCTTTGTCCTGAGAAGGGCATTGTTGTGTTTGGGATCGAAGATCAGGCGTGTACAGGAGAGTATTCGGGTACGCTGGATCGATTGCTGCGAACGATAAAGCACCGAGTGGGTCCGCGGTTGGTGGCATGTTGGAGATGATGGTCTTGGAGGAATCTGCGCCATTTTGGTCAGGTTTGGGCTTGGGGGAGTCGTTGAAGTTGTACAGATGCAGCTCGCATGAATCCTTTCGGTTGCATGCCAATGGCAAGGTGGTACGGCCGTACCAAGTCGAAACACTGTGTTTCATAGGTACACTCGACCTCGTCGCCGTCCTTACCACGTTGGAATAGGTCAACAAATCGGCCGACGGGTTGTAAATGCATACGAATGACATGATGCCTAGCATCGTCCTTTATTCATCGGATCGAGGGCACCGTGCGCTTGCTCCTTCATAGACTGAAGTTGATGGACAATCGTCGACAGCCGAAAAGTCATCTTGCTGCGAACAACCAACCCCTTTCGGTTCTCGTCACAATTCGTCGTGGACATCCCACACGAACAAGTGAGAGATCATCGAATCCAATAGCGTTTGCGTTACTGTGATGGTCCGTGGATCGCAAGTAGAAATCCTTTCGATCCTTCCACTTGAACTTGCGAGATAAGTCTGGTGAGACATCCTTTAGTCACATGCAGCAACTGCATTGCGACCTGGTCTTCGAAATCACGGCGCGGACGGCGTTTGGAGAGTCTGTGGATGTCATCGGCTCCGTCCCAGCGCTCGGCGAGTGGAGCACTAATGCCGCAGTCGCGCTGGCCGCCGACGAGTACACCGACGCTAATCCTCTCTGGAAGGGCCAGGCACTGTGAACCTAGCCGTCGGGCAGGAAGTGCAGTACAAGTTCATCAAGATCGGGCTTGACGGCGGTTATACTTGGGAGGCTGACCTGAACAGAGGCGTCACGTTGCCGACCGACTGCGACGACTGCGACAGTGCTGTGCCTATGCAGAGCGGAGCTTTACAACAATAGAGAGAGTGGTGGTATAGTTGTCAGGTGGTAGCGCTGGGATCTATGTAGACTCTTGGAGTAGTAGTAGTAGGAGGAGCTCATAAGTCTCCGCACAGGTTATGGCCCTATCTATGTAGTAAGCTATGTAGTACTATATGTACTGTACGAGCATACGTGACTACATGTACCGTCCAGCTTCCGAGTAGTATAGTACAGTACGCATTTCGTACTAGACGTACGTACCTATATAGGTAGTAATTGAACATAAACAACAACAGAGGTCAACGGCTTCTCTCAAGTTGATTTCCACCCAAAGTCTAAGCTGAACTTCACTACGAAAAAGCCTCCGAAGTCTGAACATATCATAAGAGTAGAGTACTTTTTTTTTTATTCTTTTAGTCTCTTAAAAAAAGAACATGAATACCTAAAAACTAACAGCAGCAGAAGCGAGCAATCAAAAGAAAGTCAAGCTTAACGAAACTCGAGCCTTTCCCAGCGATTACATCATCGCCGTCGCGATCCGTCAGCACACTTGATGAACGGACGGACATAAACAAACACCATCCATCCCATCTCCTCCTCATCCTTTTCACAACTCCAGAGACAGAAATCTATCGTCTTGTATATCAAAAAGGGCGGTGGACTTCTTTTTCTTGTTTTCCTTGCCACTGCCCACACTTCCAAATCGAAAGGTTGTTCAATCCTGAACGCCGCGCTAGAGCGCACCAAGCAGGAAGGAAGAAGAAAACAAACAAAGCAAGAAGACCGAGCGAAAACAGTCTTCACACAAGGCTTTTGTAGTTGTCGTATCGAAGCAAGTGTGACTGCGGGATCGTACGAGGGGCCGACGATCGCCTCGATTATGCAAGCAGGAGGTTGGTGGAATGCATGCATGGTTAGAGTGCTCCGCGGTGAAGCTCGGCAATCGGTCATGGGTGCATCTGTGTTTTGTCAGAGCGACGTCGCAAGACTAGGGCTCTACAATTCATACCACTGCCTCTGAAGGTGGGAAGGAAGGTGCTGGTCCTTCTTCGCCTCGTCGTAGTTGGCGGGCTTCTCGATCTTGTTGGGAGTCACACCGTGACCGTTCCTGTTGCGGTAGAAGAGCACACCCTTGTTCTCGCCCTCGGCACCCTCGTTCGCCTCGACCCACTGGCACCAACGGGCAGTCTTGTACATGGCGCGGATGAAGCCCCAGCTGCCATCCTCGACGTCGGCGCGGTAGTGCTGGCCCATGACGGGCTTGATGGCCTCGGTGGCCTCGTCGGCGTGGTAGAAGGGAATGGTGGAGATGTAGTGGTGGAGGACGTGGGTCTCGATGATGCCGTGGAAGATCTGGCGGCCGATGAAACCGAACTCGCGGTCAATGGTAGCGGCGGCGCCACGAGCAAAGTTCCAGGACTCGCCGGTGTAGTGGGGGAGGGAAGGGTCGGTGTGCTGGAGGTAGGTGATGGCGACTGTTGAACACGTATTAGTTGCTAATTCTCATTTCTCAGTATTCCAGAATTGCATGCTTACCCAGCCAGTGGTGGACCCAGAACCAGGGAACGATGTACCAAACGAAGACAGCCTGGAAGCCGTAGACTTTGCCGACAAGAGTAAGAACGGAGAGGGTGATGGCAAGGCCAAGGTCACTGAGGAGGATCAACTTCTCGTCCTTGCGCTCGTAAAGAGGGCTGTTGGGCAGGAAGTGGCTGACACCGCCGCCGAAGCCGTTGTACCTTCCGGCGCCCTTGCCCTCGGTCTGCTTGGAGTGGTTGTTGTGGCCGGTGACGTTGAAGAAGAGGTACATGGGCCAGCCAGCAAGCTGCTGACCGATCATGTGGATAGCGGTGTAGATGGGAGTCTCCTCCATGAGCTCGTGCATCTCGTGGATGGCAGCGCCGGTGCGGGTAGCGAAGACCTCGCGGGTCTTGGGGACGAAGACCATGTCACGCTCCATGTTGCCGGTGGCCTTGTGGTGCTTGCCGTGGCTGATTTTCCAGCTGAAGTACGGGACGAGAAGAGCAGAGTGGCAGAACCAACCAACGGAGTCGTTCAGGGTCTTGCTGTCAGAGAAGGACTGGTGACCGCACTCGTGGGCAAGAACCCAGAGACCGGTACCGACAAGACCCTGGATGACGGTGTAGAGAGCCCAGAGAGCCCAGCGAGCACCGTACGAGGGAATGTTCTCGGGAGTGACAAACTTGTTGAAGAGGTAGAAAGTGCCGACAAGAGTGACAATGTCACGGGCGACGTAGTAGAGGCCAGTGGCAGCGGAACGCTCGAAGCAGTGCTTGGGGATAGCATCGCGGATATCCTTGATGGTGTAGTTGGGGATCTCGAACTCTTTTCCGTATCCGTCAAGCAGCTTCTTCTGGGTCTGTGTCTGGGGCTTCTGCTGGTAGTCGTCCTCAGAGGCGAGCGAGGAGAGCGAGGTGGACGAAGCCGAAGCGGTGGGAGAGCCTTCGGGAGATGCAACAGCAGTACTGGGAGCAGAGTCGGCCGTCATGGTACGTCTCGCGGAGGCTCTCTTGGTGGGGAGGGCAGTGGTGCTCATTTTGGCGGTTGAACCAATTGGCAGGTTGTGTGGTGGGGAGGAGGAGGAAGAGAGCGTATGGGCAGCTCAAGAGGGATTTCGCAAACGAATCGGCAGGCAGGTAGATCTTGTCCTATGTTGTGCGTGGTGGGAGGAATGGTTGGGGATACCAACAATGGTGAGTGGGAGCTTGGCGGTTGGGATGAGGTGCAGCCAGCAATGAGGGGAGGGGAGAGAGTGGAAGGAGGGAGTGGATGGGAAACTGCAGGAAGAGGAGGACGAGTATAACAAGGCGGGAGGATGAGGAGGGATAATATTGTTGCGAGAAAGACCCTTGGGCACTTAGTGTAGTCTGTTTGCGTGGCCGAGCGGTCTGCAAAAATCGACCAACGACAAGACGATTGATCCCGACCCTCGAGCTAGCGCCGCACGGCCATGTTGACTACAGCGACAATTACCTATCCATTGGTTAGGAGGGGATTGGATTGTAGTATATCCATGTTGAATTGAATCATCCAATTGATTGAAAATGGTCCCAATCGATTGATTATTGCTCTCACGGTCGAAGCGCACAAAAAATACAGCTGGCAGATAGGTAGTCTGCGCACACACCCAGGGGACGATCTGCAGGCGATGGTCCCTTGCTCGGTTGCCCTGCAGCAAAAGACAGACAGACAGGACAGAAGCACTGTTGTTTTTGCCTCGCCTCGCCAGGAATCTGCAACTCTATCCTCACTGAAAGAAACCCTTGTAAGTTATATCCCGTCCGAGGCTATAATCCTCCTCACACACGAGATCGCCAGCCCAACTCATCCATCCAGCCTGTTCAATGACTATCCTCACCACCAACTCTCACGGTCAGGCATTAGCAGTAGTCATATCAATAGTCCGCAAGTCCCCACCGCTGTTTTCCCTCACATCCCAGCAAGTACTATACTGTACCAGGTAGGCAAGTACAGTAGTAGCAAGTCTAGAAGACATGACACAGCACCAGCAGTAGAGTGCAATATCACCTCGCTACTCGCTAGCCTTTCCACCCGCCTTCCAGACTTCCTCACACATTTCCCCGGTCAGTGCGCCGCCACCTGCAGTGCTCGCTGCGGAACATTCAGGGCCCTGCTTCCTCCTTGGCGAGGTTTCGTAGTGCTCTCCCTATCCGAGTCTCGAACGTTACTGGTTTGGCGGGCGGACGTGTGGTGGGACGTTTTGAAATACCTAGCCAGGCGAGCCAGGCAAAGGCAAAGTGGCGCCCACGATTGGAAAAATTTAGCTTTTTCTTGCGCATGGCCATTCGATCGGCCGGCCGGTTGAGCTCAGCGGCATGGCCTGACTTTTCGGGTTTTTTGTTGACGACGAGACAAGGGAAAAGCTACCAAGCGGATGCCAGCGTGGCCTTGCTTTCAGGCACTTGCCAGGTTTTCGGGTGGTAGACTATGTAGGTGGTAGGAGGGATGACATCCTCGTGGCGCTCTTCTCCATGCACGCACGCGCGCGTTCGGGTGGGCGCATAGAAGGGGTATGTTGAAGACAGCTGGCACTTTTCTGCGGTTTGATTCGTCCGGTTTCGGTTTTTTGTTTTGTTTGGTCTGACGTAGTGGATGTGATGTACCTACATGGAGTATCGGATGTACACGTATAGTACTGTACATGTACCTCTCAAGCGGGACCTCCAGCAAATGCAGGTGCAAAGCGTTTGGCAGCATCATCACTTGTGGTGAAGTTCTTCATGTGAAACTGCAAGTGTCCATGTGAAGACATGGAAGCATGTTCATGACATGTGAAAGTTCGGCAGACTATCTCTCGTCGTCCAGGTGCCCAATCATCTCGAGGTTTCGGATGTTGTTGAGGTGGGGAGTAAGCATTGAATGTGAGGCGGGGAGAAGAGTGATATCCATCTCGTACAATGCGACAAACTGATCCCAGGCCGACTTCCAGGCCGACTTGAAACCTCCGCAAAGTGTGTTGTTTGTCGTGCATTACATCTTTAAAAGACTATTCATCACCAGATATACTACAACATACTTCACAGGGATATCAGTGATTCCCTAGCCGTTGTGATCCAGTCCTGATATCCCTCATCACATCGCTGTCCTGCACCTCAGCCAAGCTGAAGACTCAAGAGTCGGTTGACTTTAGCATGTGAATCAACCCATCGTTTCGCATGTGCAAGAGTGAGCGGGGGGGGCACGATCGCCTTACCGACCTCCAGGTACGAACCCCATAGATCCAGATCATGTGTAGGTTTCTGGATGGATGGTTACCTGTGACGAGCTGTGTTTGGCAGAAGAAGCATCCAGCACTCTTTTCTATTGTTACATCCAATAGATACCTACCTACTGTACCTACCTTATCCTTGAGTCAGTAGTAGTCGCAGACACATCCCAACCACTTCAAACACGTGTATCTTACTCCACGAGGCGCCCAGTACAGTACAGTACAGTACCCACCTTCTCGACAGGTGACAAGATTGCAATCGGAAAACACCTGTCGAAGAGGATTGAGGGCTGATGCATGTGAGCAAGCCGGAAGCCTTGAGCTGACAGGTCGTCTACAGGTCATGCGCGACGTACATTACATGTAGGTACCTAGGTACCTACCTACCTATACCCAACATATATGCAGGTGAGTCGAGGCTGAGAAGTCGGAAACACACAGTGCAGCCTTCCAGCACCTGGTGATCATAGCAATGTTGGTAGTATACATGTAACTACATGAAGGTAGTCTAGTATATTACACCAGGCATTCTGCATGCACGCACGCACGCACGCCAACGAGACCCATCCATGGCTACTTATAACCCCACATGGATCAACAAGGCCATGTACATTGATGGCAGGCCCGCCGACAGCCAGAGAATCGAATTTATAGTAGTACTCCATTTTGATTTGTTTTTTTTGTTTCCTATCTCGTTTTGTTCGATAGAGCTGCTCCTCGCCAGAAAGCTGCCGTTGAAATCGCTTCTGCGCGTCTCTACCTCTCTCCCTCCCTCTCTTATGCATCACGTCTTTTGGACCTTTTTCGTTTTAGATGTTCGCATCCAAGACCATCCCGCTCCGCTATAGACCACCGCACATCATCGCAATGCTTTATCATGTTGAAATCATTAATCGTATAACGCTCACACCGTCGAGGGGGAAGAGTCTTTGGAAAAGCAACTAATCGCACTCCGCAGTTCAACTCGTCACCCTCAACAACACCATCATCATCACCATCACCGTCTAAGCGCGGTCAGACCACAGCTCCTTGGCGACCTCCTTGACCAAAGCCAACTTGGCAAACATCTTCTCCTCAGTCATGCCCTCGGCGCCAACAGCAACACTGGCAAAGCCGCACTGCGGGCTGATACCAATGTTCTCCATGGCCTCCTTTTCGCTCCTGCCCTGGCCCTGGGCAATGATCTTGGCCGCCTCGAGCACCTTTTGCTTGATGGCCTCCTTGTCCTCGAGCTCGGGCTCCTTGGTGGTGACGACGCCGAGCACGACGTTCTTGTGCGGCGGCAGGAAGCGCAGGGGCTCGAAGCCGCCGGAGCGCGGGTTGTCGTACTCGAGGTAGAAGGTGTCGTAGTTGAGCGTCTTGAAGAAGCGCTCGGCAATCTTCTCGTACGAGCCCTCGCTGAAGTGCATGCTCTTGCTGAAGTTGCCGCGGCACACGTGCAGGCCGACGTGCAGGTCGTCCGGGCGGCCGATGAGGGTGTCGTTGTGGGCCTTGAGGTACATGTCGAAGAGCTTGTCGGGGTCCTCGCCGTCGGACTTGAGGCCTGCCAGCATGTCGTCGGAGCAGAAGTAGGCGAGGGTGGGGTCGTCGATCTGGATGTTGCGGAGGCCGTCGTCGTAGAGGGTCTTGAACTCCTTGCGGTAGGCTTCGGCGAGGTCGGCGAAGAAGTCGGCGTCGTTGGAGTAGGCCTCTTTGCTGTAGCACTTGCCGGGAGCAAGACGCAGGTGGAAGTAGCAGGGAGGGGGCATGGTGAACTTGAGCTCGCCAACCTTGTCGGCGGGGACGGTGGCCTTGAGCTGGCGCCAGTTCTCGAGGTACGGGCTCTGGTTGTACTTGATCTTGCCCTCGCAGACGACGGCCATGGGGTAGTTCTTGCCGGCCTTCTTGAGGGCGGCGATTGGGGGTGCGCTCAGGCGGGCCAGGTCCCAGGGCACGTTCTCAATCTCACGCATGCCCTCGAGCTTCTCGAAGAAGCCGGAGAAGTAGTACTTGCGGTCGAACTCGCCGTTGCTGATCGCACGGACATTGTTGTCGATTTGCTTCTTGACAATGTCGGAGATGGCGGCGTCCTGAGCTTGCTTGAGCTCGTCCTTGGTGATCTCACCCTTGGAAGCCTTGTCCTGTGCGGTGGCGACGGACTCGGGGCGGATCAAGGATCCAATGTGGTCGGCGTGGAAGGGGAGCTTGGTGACGGGCATGTTTGCGGTATGGAAGTGGTGTTGGGATGGGAGGGAAAAGGGAAGAAAGAGGGAAAGAGAGCAAACGAAACAGGATGTAGCCCAAGTATATCTCTTGTGAACCACGTCCCAGTCCAGCACAAGAAGGGAAGGTTGTCGGGGACGTTACCTTACCTTACCTTCGCCTGGCCGTGTCATTCGGCAATAATGATCCATCGACCGCCCTCGGGGCCACTTTGGGAGGCATTTCCCTCTGGTGGTAGGCTTGTCGGGCGATGGTGAGCGGATGGTGACAAGCTAGACCCAGCACCGGGCCTGCTAAACGGGCAGCAAAGGCGTGAACTCGAACTGCCGTGCGGCGCGTGAGTGGGTTTTTTCATCTCTCAGCCAGCGGGGCATAGTGGGCAGGCAGGACCCTTTGGAAAGCACTTGCCGACACACGAGTCGCCTGCGAGGCCAGCCGCCGACTCCGCTTAACCTTTCCGACTTTCCTTCGAGTCAAGGGCTTGGATGTGTTTCGGCATGTGGACTGAGAGATATGCCGGTCGTGCTGATTCTGCTGGTCACATCGATATACATATACCTATATATGAGTTCGATAGCGCATCTGCCTGTACGCAGACATGAGTACTTATATCTTTGAAATGCAGGAGTAAAGAGTCGATGGTGAGTGTCTCCCTCACGGACCATGCCTGGCCTTCTGGTGAACGGTGAACGGCGAACAGCGAAACGAACGTCGAAGCGACAGGGCTAGCCTTCCAGTCAACAAGACCATCATCCACCGTGCAATCGCGCTTGAAGCCCGTGGTGGATCTCTTATGTGGAAGAAACCCGATAGGAATTCACGACGGTTGATATGACCAATTACTCGTACGGTATAGATTCCTTGAGTATCCTGGAGTCGAACATCAACATGCATAGGGTTGGGGTTGGGGTTTCAAAGGGAGAACGTAATATGCCACAGTACCTCAAGATCTCGACTTGAGTTCATCATACATTGTTGCTGAGAGTGATGAACCCTGCAGACTGTATTTCCAAGAGACTGACCGGGCCATGGGACGTCAGCTTAGGCGTTCAAGTTGATTTGTTCATTTGCTGCCACTGAGAGTAAAACACTACCATTGATCGGTGCCAACATTTCGTTAAAATATGCGAAGTGGTACCTTGCGACATCGAGTGGTTTCGATCGTATGGTGCCATTGAGAGCAACGCAATCAACAGACTATATCTCAGTGATGCTTGTCACTACAGTACACGCGGAAACGTAGCGGTTCGAACTCCATCTTGCCGGTGAAAGTGTTTTGTCTAACAGGCTACACCTCTCCTGTACTCTTGGACCACCAAGGTAATTGCTTCGGACTCCGAGGTGATCCAAGTCTGCGTTGCCATCGAGAGTGGACCACAACACAGACTGTATCTCCCTGATAATAGCGAATCCCCAAGATGATACCCAAGGACGCCGACTCAGTCCATTCCTACTTTGCCGCTGAGAATGACATTTCCAGTAAGCTACATCTCCCTCAAGATCGGAGATCTCAAAGGTGTTACCCAAGAACTCCGGTTCAGATCACATCAACTCCGCCGCTGAGACGGCTTAAGATCGAGACAATGCAATTCATGTGCGTGTGGGTATCATATGTGATGCAAAACCCATCCTCCTCGCTCCCCAAAGAACCACCGAACCAGGCCAGCGAGAGAGCGCACAGTAAGAAAAAAACCGACGGAGAAAACGGCACACACCACCAGCAAACTCGGCGACTTCAGCCTTCGCGCAGCTTCATCTCCAACTCCTCCCTAGGTATCAACACAATGTCAGCAAAGAACAACAGACCAACACAGAGAGAAAACGACATCAAAAGACGGACCTCGAAGCCCTCTCCCTCATAAGCTCCTCACGCAGAGCCAAGTTCTCAGTTCTCAGCGCGCGCATCTCGTCGCGCATGGTGGTGGTGGTGCTATCCTCCGCCACCAGGCCAACAGGAAGCCGCGCGTGGGCCGGGCGAGGCGCCAGCGGCATGCTGCGTGCTTCCGCCTCGCGGATCTCGACGCGCAGCTGGCGGATGATCAGCCATTGGAGCTCCGCCTCGTCGGCATGGTCTCTTGCCACTTGTTGGGCGCGGGGGGTGGCTGCTTCGGAGACGAAGAGTTGCTGGCGGAGGGCGGTGATGCTGATGTTGGCGTCGTAGAGGGCCGCTTCGGCGGCGGCGGCGGCGGCGTTGTCCATGGCATCGTCGGGGGTCCTGTGAGTTTGCTCTGTGCTGTTGCTCTCTCTCTGTGGTGTTGGGTTGGCCGGTTCGTCGATGTTCGCTGGTATGGAAGGTGGCTTAAGAGCTGTTGAAGGGGGCTTAGTTGGGGACAATAGGGAAGGTGACGTGCGAGTATATTGTTGTTTGCTTCGCATGTGAATGCACCTGGTCGTGGAGTCACAAGCAACTCCAAACACAGGCACGTGAGAGCTTGCGATGGTAGAGAATAGACATGTGACAATAGAAAATAGATACACGCAAGCATTGGTACACTGCACAAGACAAGCTCTCCCAAACTCTTACAAGGCAAGGTTGTACGTGTAGTCGTCCTCCATGTTCTGGCTCACCCACAGAATAACAGAACTGCAAAACCGTCAGCATTGGACTCGAACTCGACTCGACTCGATTCGACAGCAACATACCTCAGCATAACCAGCGCGTTCGCAACAACATTCGCAACGCCCATCCACAGAGACGGCCAGACAGACTCGTTGACCACATACTTCAGCACCATCACACAAACACCGCCAGCAAGCCCGCCAGCCATGGCCGCAAAGCCCATGAACAGCACGACCCTCGCCTTCCAAGCAACGCCGTCCCCACTGTAGCTGAAACCGTCACCGGAAAGGCGCGTCTTGTCTATGCTATTGATGACGAGCATGCCGAGGGCTGAGAAGATGCCAGGGATCCAGTCGACAAAGGTGATGTGGAAGGAGGAGCCGTTGAGGACCGATTTGGAGTAGCTGGCGGCGTCAATCAAGACGAACAGGGCGATCGAGAACTAAGAAGCAGGACTTGCTGTCAGTGGGTTGTATGTAGGTGGTGGTCTGGGACGGAGGATTTTGCTGCATACGAGACCGCCGGCGAGGTAGACTCCTGCTGTGCGCGTGTTGGCGCTGTTCATCCATTGCGGCTTGGGGAAGCGGAAGAGTCTTTCGGAATCCATGGTTGGTGGTAATGAAGGTGGTTGATGGTGCTATTTGGGGTTGATTGGCTGACTGTCGCGTGAGGTCGAGCTCGCTGCCTTGTCGCAAGAGCTCGGTGATGCGAGGCTGGAAGCTGGCAACGCGGCAAGATCCGCTCGAGTGACGTTGGGCTGTGCCTTCCAACCTGTCGCGCTGTCACATGAAAATAAATGCTGCCGGCATTGACCATTGTTTATCTCGGCGACAACGGAGCTGGGGGCTCTCTACTCACGCCAGTAAATGTCCACAATGACCATCAATATCTATATTAACGGCCGTAAGTATTCACGTTCACGAGCAGGCCTCGGCAGCCTAATCCCGGCGTAGAGTTACGAATCCACCGCCTCATAGATTGCGCAGCCATCCGATACGGTCACTTTCTTTTCCTAACATCCCAAGTATTCTCTTTGACCTTCCCACCACCACCACCCCTCCACCCCTGCCATCCACCCAGCCAACATGGCATTCACCTACTGGCCCGGCGCCTGCAACATCACCTACACCCACCACGCCGCCTCCCCTCTAATCCTCCCCAGCAAAACCGGCGGCCCCTCGCGCGCCCTGCCCGAACTAATCAAAGACTCGGTCCCCGCCTGCAACCTCAACCCCTTCCTGCCCAACGGCCACTTTCAAACCGCCTGGACGGCGATGAAGTTCGACGGCCCGCCAATCCACTACAAGCGCCGCACCTTCGCCGCGTCGCAAGACTCGTACGCAGGGCACTTCACCGTCGACTTCGTGACGGCGGCGCCTCCACCCGCGGACAGCACGCGGGACGAGGAAGGGAACCTCGCGCACGATCAGGGGCTGGCGGAGGATCCTGTCGGCGTGGGGCACCACTACCTCCCGCCGCGCACGACCTACTTTTCCGACGCGGAGTTCGAGGCCCTTGGGTCGGACGGCGGCGACGAGAAGCCGCTTTTGATCTGTCTGCACGGCTTGTCGGGCGGTAGCTACGAGACGTACGTGCGTCATGTCCTGGCGCCGCTGGTGGAAGAGAGTGAGTTGGGTAAGAAAGCTGGCGGTTTGAGTGGTGGTGAGTGGGAGGCTCTCGTGGTCAATTCGCGCGGTTGTGCTGGCAGCAGGATAACGAACAGCTTCCTCTACAATGCGCGCGCGACGTGGGATGTGCGACAGACGGTGAAGTGGGCGCGGGAGAAGTGGCCGCGCAGACGCTTGTTTGGCGTGGGATTCTCGCTAGGCGCGAACATTTTGACGACTGTAGGTGATTGTATTTCTTCTCGTTCTTCCATTCGCTTTCCATTTGCAAGTCCCGCGGCACGATTCACTTTTATACGACATGAGATCAACAGTCTGATTTGTGGTTCGATTTCCCGGCTTTCTAGTATCTAGGAGAAGAAGGAGAGACGTGTCCCCTCTCAGCAGCCCTAATCATCTCGAACCCCTGGAAACTCGAAGTCGCATCGCTGTCGCTACAGCGCTCCTGGGTCGGCATGAACGTCTACAGCAAAGCCATGGGCAAGTCCATGCGTACCCTCTACGACTTGCACGCCGATCAGATCGACGAGAACAAGTCCATCAAGCGCGAGACGATGCACTCCATCAAATACTTGCACGAGTTCGATCGCGAATTCCAATGCGCCACGTGGGGCTATCCCACCGAAGGCGCTTATTACAGAGATGCGACGAGCGCAGACAGCCTTCTGGCCATCAGGATCCCAACCATGTGTTTGCACGCAACGGACGATCCGATCGCGTGCGATGAGGCGGTGCCGTACGAGGAGATCAAGCAGACGCCTTGGGTGGTCATGTGCGCGACGAGTGGTGGTGGACATTTGAGTTGGTTCGAGCTTGGTGGAGGAAGATGGCATTCAAAGCCAGTAAGTTTGGTAATGCCATACTTCGATGGCGGTCTTGTTTGCTGACTGCGAGTTTTTTTTAGGCGGCGAACTTCCTCAACGCCATGGCGAGGGAGGTTGATTTTGATAAGATAGAGCCGCCGAAGATGCCGGTCAAGGGACCGCGGGGTGGGCACAAGTCGCCGTTTGCGTTCGATCCGATGAGGAGAAAGGCGCATGTTGACGGCAGTGACCAGTGAATTATAAGGCCGCTCTGGGGGAGTCGGTAGAGTAGAGCTTCGAAAGAGAAATAGACCATAGAGAGTTTTTTGACGCCCGTCACAATCAACCGAAGCTGACGCGCTTCCTCGAAGGCTTCTTGTCGAGAGGCGGCGCATCGTTGCCGAAGCCCTTGAAGTGCCCGTTCTTCATCGACTTCCTCGACTCGGGCGCGTCTTCGTCAGCCTTGCCACCGCGCTTCTTCTTCCTCGACTCGTCGTTCTTGATGCTCTCCATGCGGCCCTCGAACGTCTCCTTCTTGCTCTGCGCCCGCTTCTCCGCCTCGGCCTTCTTGGCCTCGCGCAGCTCCTCCAAATGCCTCGCCTTCTGCATCTTGCTCTCAATGTTGCCGTCCTTCTCCGCCATGACCATGGCCATGATGGCCGCCATGCCCTCGTTGTCGTCGACAAAGTTCTTGCCCTTTTTCATGTTGGGCGGCTTGGTGACGCCCTCGGGCCGGATGCCGTTCAGCTCGGGGATGCCCAGCTGCTCGGCGGTGTAGACCTTCTTCTTCTTCTTGTTGGCCTGGCCGTGCGAGTTGGCCGACTTGCTCTTCTTCTGCTCGCCGCTCACTTGGCCCTGCGGCTTCTTGGCCGACGAGCTCGTGCTGCCCTTGCGGATCTTGCTGGACGAGGGTCTGCCTGCGCCGCCTTTCGAGGGCCCGACGCTCTTGGATGGACCGCTCTTGCCGCCCCGGGTCGGGGCTTTGTTGCTTTTTGTGGTGGGTGCGGGTGCCATTGTTGTGTGGGTTCGTGTAGTTTTGTTGAAGGTGAGGGAATTAAACGAGAGTAAAGTGAGGGCGAGAATGCCTTCCAGGGAAATTTGGGCAGGCTCGAACTTTTTGAGTTTGGCCTCGGTCTTGCGCCACACTTTGCCTGTGGCTGAAATATCGCGTCGAAACACGCGAATCTCCAACGTCAGCTCGAAGTGGAAGTGAGAGAAGGACTGGAAGGCAATCAAGGTTGAGGTGTACCTATGGTGTACGGTGTGTTCTTGTGACGGGCCATTAAGCGATACATGCCCGTATATCAAACCATAAGTCGGTGGCAGGCTGGGATCTTGGAGTAAAGAATGCCGCCTCTCTACGAGCGCTACGATGGTTACAACCAACAGCAAGCACAGCAACAATTCAACTATGGCCAGGCTCAAGGACAAGGCCAATATGTCACTGGACCAGGCCAATACCCGGCGTCATCGCCATATGGCCAACCTCAGATGTCGCAAGCAGGCTACAGTCCGATGCAGCAACAGCCCATGATCGCGCCTTCCATCTCGAACGCCCAAGTTCAGCAGCAGCAGCAGAATCAATGGCAAAATCAGCAGGCCAACTACAACTACCTCCACCAGCAACAACAAATACAACACCAGCCCCAGCAATTTGCTCTGCCGCCATATCCTCAGAATTATTCATCGCCGGCGACTCAACACCAAACGGTGCAATACCAGCACTCGTCGCCTCTACAGCAATTTGCTGCCGGCAATCTGCAGGACTCGCGGCAGCAACCCCAGCAATACTGGCAGCAGGATCCTAGTTATCACGCTTCCTACCAGCAGCCGCAACTACATACGCAGAATCAACCTCAGCCCGCACATCAACCGCAGCCCACTCACCTCAATGCCCATTCCTATCTACCTGGCCAAGCCGAAGTGAGGCATTCTCTTCAATCGTCATCCCCGGTCATAGGACATCGGGCGAGTGTAGACCAGACGGATTATGCTTCGGTAAACCGACGGAGGTCGCAACAACAGCTGGCTCAAGCATCGCAGTTGCAACAACTCCAATCAACTCCAATCTCACAAGCACCGCAAAACGTGTCCTCGCGACCTCCACACATTACTCCAGCTTCAGATCAACGATACCCGCAGTCACAGAAGTATCAACGCACTCCCTCTCAACCAATGCAAACACCCAACCAGTCACAAATCCATCCATCTCAGTTCGCGAACGGGTCCGCACAACATACCCCATCAAGACATTCGACGCAAACTCCCCGTGTCGCTTCACAACCTGTTCAAACACCATCATCAACTCCTAATTCAAGGACACTTACCCATGTAAAAATACCAGCACATCGCCCTGTAGATATGGCATCGCAGCCGATACCCCAAGACCGGACTGTCAAGCCACGGCGCTCCAACGAAGGAGACACCATTCATGTCAGTCAGTCACGAAAGCCACAGTCTCATCCTTTGCCAAAGGCATACGTGCAAATACCAAAATACTCGGAATCATCACCATTGACAGACCTTGTCTCGTCTCAGGCGGTGCCTCAAACGCAGTCTTCTGGCATTGACTATCAAGCTGCCTTGCTCTCGCTGTCAGACGAATACGTGACAGCTGCCCATGCCATGAGTGCTCGCTTATGCTCACCCGAAGCGACAGAAGAGGAACTGTCGCGATACCACAAGTTGATAGCTACGGGGTTGGGCTGCCTTGAGTCGCTCATTGAAAACTACCGGCCTCACGAAGCGCGAAGGGAGGCGCGTGTGCGCCTGAGATTCGCCAATCTTCTTTTCGAGGAGACCGAGGACACTATAACTACCGAGGAGGTTCTCAGCAAGGGCATTTCATTTTGCGAGCGCAACCGACTCACCGACACCAAATACGCCATGCACCACCTTCTCGTCCGTGTCATGTTCAAGACGAACTCCACGGCAGCGATCAAGACTCTCGAAAAGCTCATCCAAGAAGTTGAAACGATGGGTCTTGTTTCGTGGATATACGCTCTGCGATTCCTGCGTGTATCGTTGAGTCTGCAGTCTGCAGGATCTTCCGACATATCGGCCATGTTTCGCCATCTTGCCGCAACGAGCGAACAAGCGGATTCACACCAGCACATTGGCGTTCAGGTCGCTGCTGCGACTCTCGACGCCATGGTCCACCTCCAATCAGGCGAAAGTGCAGCTGTAGAAATGGCATCGCGCTCGCTGGCGGCAGCCCGTACCCATCAATTGGACCCTGTCATGGATGCGATACCTCCAATCCGTGCCACTATGGATCTGCTCGATCTTGCTTGTGCATTTATGCAATGTGTCCCGCCAGATCAGACTATCCAAAAGATCAATCAGTTCCATCAGAGCCTGGACGCCAAAGTGAGAACTACAGGCTGGACTGCAGACGGCAGCTTTTCACTTCCTCTTGGAATCCAAGCGAACGGCGACATCGAAGCAGACACAGGTGGCATCTTCCGGAGAACGTCAACCGGGGAGATCGCCCTCTCGTTCATGTGGTTCACTAGGAGTCAGCTCTACATGGTCGGGTATATGCTTGGTGGTATCTCGATGATGCCCAAGAACGGCGAGGACCGGAAGACTGAAACTTATCTGGCAGAAGGTCTAAAGCTCAACAGACCCACGTTAGATGCCTCGGCCATGTCGATCAAGGCCGTCGAAAGCCAAAACGACCTGCAGCAACACACAGCTGTGACGATAAAGCTGCTGCAAATTTTCGCATACCTTGGGCGAGCAGCATGGAAGCCCGCTTCACAGGCCATCGAGGCCCTGCGAACTGGACTAGAACGCAATCCGCAATACCAAGATGAGTACACTACCTGCGCGATACTGTACCTTTCTGGCGTTTGCAAGCACGGCCTCGGCGAAGAAACGACTGCGCTCGACTTGTATCAATCACCCGAGCTATCAATGCGTCCAGGCGTACACAAGACCATCACGCCCGTCAAAGACCTCCAAGCCCTCGCCGGCCTCAACAGCGTCTTGATCTTGCGTTTCTTACCGCAGGACCCAAAGATTGCGGAAAAGCGCCTTGCCGATCTTGGACCCTATTGCGAGTCCAACCCGAACAAGGGTATCCAGTCTGCATACCATCTCCTCCGGGCCCACGATCCCGACCCCAGCATGACGATCATCAAAGTCAAGCAGTGCATACACGAAGCCCTCCGTCCAGCCCAGGCAGTTAAGAACGTCCGGATCATGGCCGTCATCATGAACACCATGACGGAGCAATTCTTCCACGGTATCGTTGGCAAGCAAGCTATGGGTAGCGCCGTCGCGGCAGCCCAGCTCGGTAGCAGATCGCAGGATCCGCTTTGGTACAGTGTTGGTGTTGGAATGAAGAGGGACACTTTGAAGCGTAGTGGTGACATGGCGGCAGCCGCTGAGGCGGATCAGGTGGCGAGGGCCATGATGAACAAATTGCCGCCTAATGTTAAGAGTCGGCTGATGTAGGGAGGATTTGATGAATGGCTTATGGTCCGAGTGTAAGAGGAGGTCATCGCTGCTTGAAGACCACAGAAGAATGTGGTATCGTTTTTACTGTGTATTTATATCACAGCATTGCTGTGGATGGACAAAAGCACGAGCAAACGGAAGACATTCAACCTCACTCCTCAACCCCGCAGCCCACCTCACTTGGCCCTGCCTCTTACGCACCCATACAGGTACACCATTTCCCACCGCCCACACAAACACGCGCCTAGCGGTAGAAACCCAGTCCGGATCACATGCCAAACTGCACGGCGAGGAGTGAAGTGACCCCCTCTCCGCATAGCCGTTGTTCTCTAATCTCACATCCTTGTCCGACTGCCTGCCTTCCTTTTGCTTCGTCACATGCACACTCGGTCCTAGTATGCCCGTGGTCTCTCCGCTTTTGTTTTGACAAACGCTCGACGTGCTAAACATCTCACTTGCTACGCACCTGTCGAGTGGCCTGTTGGTCGATGGCCACTACTGTTCGATCAACAAATACCACGGAAGCGCTGGTGCGCTCACCTCTACGTGTTGTTGACGACCTCCTTGCAGACACCACACCATCGATATCCTCGGCGATTGCCTCGCACCGCTATCAAGACCAACGCAGTCAATCATCAAAATCGATCTCTTCTGACTCACGCCTCTAACAACACTGCCAACGCAGCAAAATCACCGCTACAACGCACAGCCTCGTCGCATCACAGCGACTCTCAACATTCTTTCCGCATCCCGACAGCCCATTTCTTAACTCCCAGAAATGGCCCCAATCATCCTAGCAACGATGGGTGAACTCGCCTCCCGGCTCACGCAAGAGTTTGGCGAGAAAGAGAGCCAGATCCTCAAACTCGAGGAAGAAAATGCTCGATTACGTGCACTTGAGGTAGAGCATGCCCGCCTCCGCGAACTCGAGGGGGAAAACGCTCGTCTTCGCGCTTTGTTGCAAGCAGCGGCGGCTTCCAGCATCCCAAGCACCGCTACTGCTGCTACCCTCGGCGTCGACTCAGATTCCCGCGGCGGCACCGACGAGAGAGCTCCTCGACGCCCTGGAGTAACGAGTGCGAGAGCGAAAAATCGGATGCCTGGTAGAACAGAAAGATCAACCCATCAGAGGGAGCACAGGTCTTACATCCGGGACAACTCGTCAAGCGACGATGACGAAGACCCGATCCCTATTCCGAAGCCAAAGAAGGAGAAAGCTGCCGCGGCGGGACCAACCAACAAGAGGAAACGAGCTGCCGACTCTTCTTCCTCTTCGAAATTGTCGGAGACACTAAAGGGCCTGGCCGTCGATGGCTCATATGCAAGGAGCAAACGACTGCCCACGCGCAGCAACTACACGGCAGACCAGCAAAGTGAGGTGCCGCCACGGAAGAGACCTCGTCCTACACCGGCCTCGCCTTCTGGCTCGAAGCAGAATCCTGCCAACACAGTGCAGACGCCATCGAAGAAGCGCACTGTACCGCCTCATCCGTACACACCGCTACAAGAATCACCTTTTAAGCACCTCACACATCCAACACCACCATCGGCACCATCGGCACCATCGGCACCGCCGCCGAAGCCGAAACGACTCCCATCGACCTTCAGATTCCCCGCCAGCAGCAGTAGCAGCAGCAACGCCATCGGCACCAACCAACCCACAGCAAAACCTAACGAACCCACGCCAACCCCCTCCAAGCAAACCCCCACCCCAACCTACGCAGAAACCCCCCCTTCACCTTCAAATTCATCTCAACCTACCTCACCCCGCCCTCCGCCAGCTCAGAGCCGCCAGACTTTGAATTCCACGACTCCGCCTCGCTGGCAAACACCATGTCGTCGTTCTGGAAGACCCTCGCTTCGCTGCGCGACAAGTGGGAAGAGCGAGCTGGCGCGGAGTGGGCTTGGGAAGTGCAGAAGAAGTTCAGGGTGAGGGGGAAGGGGAGTGGGGAATTCTATTACTTCAAGAGGGTTTGCGTTACGATTAAGCTTGATAATAAGCCGACGAGGTGGAGGCGGGGGGATGCGGGGTTCTTTGCTTGATTGGACTGTGCTGGGGCGGCGATGCCTTGTTTTACTTGGGTTAGGGGGGAGGATGCTGGTGGTGAGGAGGATGGTGAGGGTGATGGGGTGTTTGGTGCTGCTCCTAAGGGGGAGTTTTGGTGTTTGCCGGTTCATGAGGGTGATCGAAGGTGCAAGAATATCGAGGGGCGAGAGATCTGCTCGTGGGTCAATGAAGGGGAAAGCTCGAACGACGAGGATGACAGCAGCGCGGAGAGCGAGGAGAGCGGGTCCGGCGCGGCGGATGAGTACGATGATGATGATAGCGGACTCACGTCTGGGGAGTCTTCTGAGGAGTCTTCCGAGGAGGATCATGGGGTTGTGGAGTCTGATGGCGAGCTTTGAGGCATAAGAACAGACACGCGAGAGCCGATTGGGGTTGGACATCTCGCTGGGAGATCAGCTTCGAAGATCTCTCCGCGGCATCTTGCCACAGAGAGATCAAAATCAGCAGCGCATTGGATACGGACACATCAAAGCAGTAGTAGTTTAGACGAATGACGGAAGATACATAGCTGTACACATGCCTCTTGTAGTATCTTAACATACGCTGGCGCTTGACAGAAACACCATTCCCAATTCTACAGATTGCCCACATGAAACGTCTGAAGCAACTAAAACTCTTCCTGCTCTCGGAAGAACATGGTGAAGCTGATGATGGTTCCGTAGATGAGGAGACCGCCGATGATGCTCATGATCATGGCCTCGACGCGGATCTGTTCGGTGTGAGCCAGCACGATAGGGAGTGCTAGAGATAGCGTTAGTGAGAGTTCTTGCGACCGCGTCTACCCGTCCGTGATCTCCACGATCCTCATGTCCCTTCCCCAATATAGCCAGATCCAACGTACCAATTCCCATCACAACGAAAAATCCAGTCAGGAACCGCCCCAATTCCACGATACTGCTGCTGCCAGAATCCATAAAGTCATCGTTTGACTGGGCTTTGCTGCATATCCAGTTGGGCACTGGCGCGAGGACGTAGGTTGCTACGACCAGGAGAGTGAGGAAGTTGTGGTAGAGGGCGGAGGAGAGGATGACGAGGATAAAGCCGATGGCAAGGATCTGGTCGCATAGATTTAGTGGAGGTCACAGCATGCTTGACCACTGTCGGTGGAACGTACGAAGGACAGGACAATGATTGTCTTGACGCCGGCCATGGTTGCGAGTTGAACTAGGCTGCCGGTTTGGTGGTGTTCAAGGGTATAGCGAGTGTCGTGGAGTATGCGCGATCACGTGTGACCTGGTATGAGGTGGACGCGATTGACGGGTGTAAGTGAATGTCGTGTCGTTGGTTATGTGTGGTCGTCGCAGGCTTGACGTCGGTTCATGCGGGCGGTCCAGTTCGTGAGGCTGGAGCTGGCACGACGCAAGACGTCGAGAGCTTGGGCCGACCACATCATTCGCGTCGACTGGCCGCCTTCTGGAGAACGAGAGGCACAGACAGACAGCTACATCCACGACATCACAAACACATCCCACATCAACCTCACCCATACTTCGCTCACTACTGTCTCCAACAATACACACACCTTCACATACGACAGTTGACAGCACACATCCGCCAAGATGTTCAGAAACAACTACGACAACGATTCCGTCACATTGTGAGCCCGCCAGATCATGAACATCATATGGCGAGACCAAGCTAACATTGTGAAGCTCTCCTCAAGGCCGCATCTTCCAGGTCGAGTATGCACAAGAAGCCGTGAAGCAAGGTTCAGTCGTCGTCGGCATCGTCAGCAAAACCCACGCCGTCCTCGCAGCGATCAAGGTACGATTCACCAATCATCGATCATTCCACCAAGACATACACATCCTAACAACACCCACAGCGCAACGCAGAAGAGCTCTCGTCATACCAAAAGAAGGTCATCCCCATCGACACCCACTACGGCGTCGCCCTCGCCGGCCTCGCCTCCGACGCCCGTGTCCTCTCCAACTTCATGCGCCAACAGTCCCTCTCCTCGCGCCTCACATACGACCGCCCCATCCTGCTCTCCGACATCACCTCGCGCATCGCCGACCGCGCCCAGACCAACACCCAGCAGTACGGCCGCCGACCCTACGGCGTGGGCCTGCTGATCGCGGGCGTCGACGCAAGAGGACCCCACCTCTTCGAGTTCCAGCCCAGCGGAGTGACACAGGAGATGGTGGCCTGCGGCATCGGCGCCAGGAGCCAGATGGCGCGCACATACCTGGAGAGGAACCTGGACGAGTTCGAGGGCAGCTCGAGGGAGGAGCTGATCAAGCACGCGCTGCGGGCGCTGAAGGAGAGTCTGTCGCAGGACAAGGAGCTCACCATCGACAACACGAGCTTGGGTGTGAGCGGTGTTGGCGAGAACTTCCATCTCTACGAGGGCCAGGATGTTGCCGAGTACCTCGAGACGACTTTCGAGAACAAGGACCAGGAGCAGGAGCAGACCGGTGAGGGCATGGAGGTTGACGATTCATGAACGGGTCGGCAGGTTCGAGGGTGAGAACTGAGAATACAGCGTGACGAGGCGCTTAAGGCGCGCATGAAATAGCATGAATCCGAATGTACAATATACAGCCCGTAAGTATGAGGTTGCATTTTGTCCTTTTGCTGTCTTCTTTCGACCGAGAGTTTCTGGCTGTACCGCTCGAAGACTTGATTCACAAACCCAATTGACTTCGGCAACCACTACTAAATACCACAAGAGCTTGAGATACACAGACACTTGCACGAGAGCGTCAACGACCTTGCTCTCACCCCAGTACAAGATTCAGTGGCCTCGCACATAGCTGGGTAACTCAGGGTAGTCTACCATCGAGACGTCGATCTATCGATCGCCATCTCTCGCCGGTGGAGAAACACACGCCCAAGCCCTTTGCCGAATGTAGCTGCATCGCTGGAACGGCCTGCAGTCAACATGCTGCTGAATCGACCATCGTCTCTCGCTGGTCGAGGGGACACACACGCAACCCTGATGTCGTAGGTAGCCGCGCAACTCGAGTAGTCTTGCCATCGAGATGCTGAAACCAGGTAGAAACGGGATAGAGACGTGAGGTTACAAGCAAGGCCCACCAAAGGTCTCCACGAACAAAAGACAAAACGTCCGTGTTAGGTAGAAAAAGAGAAAGTCCCAAGTCTAATCATTGCATTCATACCTATTCATACGCAGCCATCCCATCATACCCACCACCACCACCACCACCACCACCACCACCAATCTTCAACGGAAACCCCCGCCGCCCTTCACTTCACTTCCTCGGTTTGATCTGCGGCACAACCCACCAGTCATGATACCTCTTGCCAGGCTCCGGAACAACAACTTCCAACTTCCCCTGCAAACCCTCAGCATCGTCCTTCCCAATCGTCCGCTTCAACAACGAAACCCCGACGAAAACCGCCACGCCCGTCGTCTCCAACTGCTTGATCCTAGCCTTCCACTCCCCCTCGGTTCCCACGAATTTACCCGCTAGCGGCGAGAACTTCTTCAAGTTCCCCAAGTGGGCTTTGATGGATGGGATGCGGGCTTCGATCTTGGCCAGAGCTTCAGCCACGCTTCCCGTCACGGTCTGGGACTTGTTGAATTCTTCCAGAGTGGGAAGGGGCGGGTCTGTGACAGCGACGTAAGGTTTCATGCGCGCTTCGTGGACCAGTTCGGGTTTCGCGAAGGGCCTGCTCGCGGGCTTGATGAGGCCTGTGTGGGACAGTAGGGCGTAGAGGTCGGCGAGGGCTTCGGACAGCAAGAGGGCGACTTCGGTTTCTTCGCGCAAGCAGAGGAGCCAGTCTTGGGTTGCGAGGCAGTCGGAAGCGGCTTGGGCGTTTTTGGACGCGACGAGGACGGACATGCGGTCGGCGGTGAAGGCTTCGATGTGCGAGAGGAGGGCGCGCTTCTCGCGGTTCAGCTGGGAGAGGTACCGGTACATGCCGCCCATTTCGTAGTCGAGGTAGATGTCGGTTTCGAAGCCGAGGCTGACCGTCTCGCTCATGATTTTGAGCTTGTACCAGCGTGACCAGGAGGTGAGAGGGTTGAGTTGGACTTGCTGGCCGAAGGTGGTTTTGAGTTTCTTTTGAGGTGCGGCGGAATCGATTTCGCGGTCTGCGTCTTTGGCGATGGTGGTCTCGAGCTCGTGGAGCAGTGGTATTGCTTGTGTGAAGGTGCGTCGTATGCGACAGCGGTTCTGACACACCATGCGGTAGAGGTTGAGGTACTCTTCGTACGCTTTGTCCATGAAGGTCTCGACGATCCTCGAGCATCGGTGTCGCGGATCTGAAGGCAGCTCTACCTGGAAACTGTCCGGATCAACGAGCGTGTCGCCAGCTAGTACAAGATCGCGGATATCTAGGAGCAGTAAATCGAAGTGCGGAACGTCTTCTCTCACTGTACCGCCGGCGAACAGCAGGTCCTGGAATATCGAGCGAGGATAGGTTCCGGGATTCCGGGAGGCAAAGGACCACACTGCTTTCTGTAGGCACGCTGGACTCTGTCGAGCCCACGAATCTGTCAGACGGTCTGCTTCGTCGATATCCGAGAACAGTTTGATCCACTTCTTCTGTGAATCGGCCCATGTCAATTGCAGCATAGGCCTAGGAGGCGTACTCGTGGCAAGGTGGCGTTGGACCTTGTCTGTGAAAGCCTCCGTCACCTCCTCAGCCAAACAGTGACTGGCTTCTGTCATCTTGTTCTCTGTGAAATCAACAAGGTTCGCCCAGACATTCATCTCGCCAAAGGCAGACAGCATGTAAAGCTTGCGACCTTGCAAGCGGGACTCGAGCGCACTCTTCATTTCTGGTTGAAGATCAGAGTTGACCACCCAACGGATAGCATCATCTAACATGGCCTTGACATCCGCCTCACCCATGCGCGGCAGCAGCTCCTGGCCGAAAAGATGGGTGACAAAATCCTCTTCATCGTAAAAATTCTGGCTTTGGACTGTGAGAAGGACTTGTGCACAGCATTTCGTCAAAGCCACGCAGTAGGCCTTGACCACGATGTGCGTCAGGCATGCCTCGTTCGTCGACAGGTCCGGTTGTTCGCCGTAGCTGAGGTTGTATGGATACCGGTTGTCGGGTGAGAGCAGGCGGTCGATGTGTAAACTGGTAAATACGGTCTGAGACAGAGGATACCCTTCCAGCCAGGCGATCTCGAGACAAGACAGTTGGTCCAGAATCCAGAGAGTTTGTGGAGCGCTGAGTGTTGCAGCAGGGTCGAAGGTAGGTTCCACTGGTTCGCCAGGCTGTACCACGCCCGAGTCCATCTTCGGGTCCATGATCTTTGTGAAAGAGTGAGTCTTTGACCACATCCAAAGAGTAAATCGACCAAACATACCTCCAGTGCCCCCACGGCTTCGAAGAGTGTAAAGAAGTCATCTATCACAAGATCGCCGGGTTGTAGCTCTGGATATTGTGTCAGTCAGAGGATGATGTGCAAGTAGTGGAAATTGGATACATACTCTCAGATGCTGCGGTGAACTGCACCGTGACATCGACAACACTTCTCCTGCCATAAGAAGCAGTCTGCCTGGCTTCCTGCGCCAGTCGTGCGGCTGCTATCCTCAGATTATAGTCATCGTTGGATTCGGAATTGATGGCAAGTCGCGCCGTGTCTGCGGGTGTTGCAGGTCAGATCTACACCTCCGATTGCGGCATCTCTCACATATGGGTCTCACACACCTCGCGACAAGCCATCCTGCTGCATTTCAGGCGGGAAACTTCACTCACAAAAGTGTTTTGGAAAATATAGTATGGTAGTCAAGACGGCGTGAAGCTGGGAGTAAAAGACTTGAGACTTGGCACGGCCCTCCAGAAGGGAGCTCTCCGTCTACTAAAGGTATACATGATAGTTACACATTCGTGCCTGCCCTCTCGCAGCGCATTCACGCACTCGCGCCTGGCCTCCTCGCAGCTCACGTCCACCGCGACCAGCAGCAGTCCTGCATTCTCCCCTCATGCATTCATCTTGCCGTCCGCTCAGCCCTCTACTGGCTACCGCCCTGCGCGTTCTTTGCGAAGATGGCCTCGTTGGCCTGAGCAAGGTTCTTGACCTCGCCCTGCTTGCCGTTCTGTAGCAGCTGTCAGTATTGGTCTCCTCGTCCCATCCCTTGCCCGGCGTCCAGCGTCCAGCTTCGTTCCCCTGCCCCATCTTCCATCCTTCATCCGGGTATGCGTACCTCCCACTTGGCGAACCTCAGGTCGGACTCGCCACGCCTCTCAGCAGCCAGTCTCTTGTCGTCCTTGAGCGAGCGACGGACGACGCGCGCGGCGACGGTCAGGTAGCGGTTGTAGCTGTGTAAAGTATTAGCTCCTAGTTCTCCGGGCGGTCGGCGCGCATCGGGTGCGCAAGGGCTGTGTGCGGCACATACGTGAGACCCGCGGATTTCCAGGCAGCAGACATGGTGACGGTGTATTGATTGAAGAGGTTGTTTTGGTGGATTCGAAGGTGAGTTTGCGGCGTTCAATGGTAACGCCTGGTGCCAGCGACGAGAGAGACGGAGATCGGGATTGACCGGGAATCTTAGGGTTAGGGTTATCCCCGTTCACAAGCAACAATTAACCACATGTATAATGATAGGTATATGAACATTCCAAGTCAATGTGAAAAACCACTCAATGCTTCAACAAAAATCAAAAACGTTGTTACTGGAACGTTACCATAGTTACACGCTAATGGTACATCTTCTACCTTTTTGCACAAGACAAACGGAAATCCCCTCCTCTATGAAACTGACAATTCAGATTATTTACACCCTAAGACCAATCTCCTCCGCGTACGGCAGGACGTAAAGGTCACCAACTGCGCTTACGCTGGCCTTGTTCTCGAGGAACTCCTTGGCGAGCTGCTGCACCTTCTCGGCGGTGACGGTGTCGACGGCCTTGCCGACCTCGTCGATCTGGTAGGACTTGCCACCCTGGACAAGACCAGCACCAGTGAGCTCCATGGCAGCCTGAGTAGACTGGCCGTACTCGAGCTCCTTGAACTTGGCGATGGCCTTGGCCTTGGCGAGGTCCTCGCTGCTGATGCCGCTGGCGATCGCCTTGAGAGTGTCGACGACGGGCTTGGCGTTCTGAGCAATGTCGTTGGCGGAGCCAGTGAGGGTGATGCTGAAGAGGCCAGCGTCGGAGAAGATTTCGCTCTTGGTCTGAATCTTGACGTTCTGGGTGGCCTGGAGCAGGCGGCTGGAGCCGGCTGACCACTTGATGGTGGAGGGACCACCAAGAATGGCAGCAAGGACGGAAGCCTCGGGCTTGTAAGACGAGCCAGTAGGGCTGCTGGAGCCAGGGAAGGCAATGACCATGCTGTTGCCGGAGCCGTGAGAGATACGCTCCTCACCACCAAAGTACTTGGTCTGGGCGGACTCGATCTTGTATGCAGGCTGGCTGGGGATGTCGGTGAAGAACTCGTTGACCCACTTGTTGAGCTCGTTGTGAGCGACACCGTTTCCAACGATGGCGAATGAAGGCTTGGCGTAGGCAGAGGCGGCGAACTCAGCGACGGAGTCGGCATCGACGTACTTGTTGATAGGGACCGAGGAAGACATGCTGAGGGACTCGCCGAGACCGCGGTGGAATGCGAGGCTGTAAGCGGAGTTCTGGGCCATCTGGGTGGTGTTGGCGAGGAGTGCCTGCTGGTTCAACTTCATGAGGGGGTAGACCTCCTCGTGGAGGACGTGAGCTGAGGATTGTTAGCTTCAACATGTTCATTTGTAAGAATGTCCGGTGGCATGCGCACGAGTGTACTTGGTCTGCGACGCGACCTCTGCAAGAAGCTCGACAAAGTAGGGCAGGTCATCGCGGAGGAACTTGGCACCAATGACCAGGTTCTCGCGCGAGTGGTAGGCCTGGAGAGCAGAGCCCAGGAGCTCAGACTCGCGCTGTATCCTCAAAGTCGATCTCCTCTCGGTGGTCTGTTCATCATGTCCATCAGCCCCGAGTCCGTTTTCCAATCTCCCGTCTTCTCCCGGATATGTCCTACCTTGAAGGCGTACTGCTCCAGGGCCTCGGTCAGGCCAGGAAGGCCCTGGTACCTGGTACCAGCCTTTGCGACAATGGCGAGGCTTGCCACGGGACCGGGGATGTCTCTGCTGGCGAACTTGATGCCCTGCGCATCACCGGACTGGTAGGTAAAGGAGCCTGAGGCCGGGGCGGCCAGGCCGCGGTTCTGTTGCTGCCATGAGCGAGCAGCGGCGCGCTGTGTCGAGCGGAGGGCGGTGCGCGAGAGCATTGTGACGGCGGGCTCTCAATGGCGAGGTGTGAGGGTGCGGTGCAATGGGCGGAATGTCGAGCTTTGCCTGTTGTATGGTGTTGGCGACTTCTCGTCTGGAGCGGCAGCGACCGCAGTGGTGACGAATCAGAGGGCGGATGCTTACTTGTAGGTCAGGCACACGCGCGTTGATGCCTTATCAGCGAATGTCGCAGCTGCGTGAATCTTTTGAATTGAAGCTCCGCATGCGCTCTCTTGACTCCCACCCTTGCAGAACTCATGAACAGATACTCTCGGTAGCAATTCTCCGACTCTAGACGACGTGAGAGGTCTCTAGAGTGCACTCCAACACTGCGGACCTTCGACACAGCCTTCAACCTCACTTACACGCCGAACGCAGCTTCCTGGACCAGCCATGGCTTCGGTAAAGCCTTCTGCAATGCGCCTGCTTTTGCCGGAATGCGCCGCTAACTCGTATGTCTAGCAACTCATCGAGGTCTGCAGCCAAGTGATCAGCTACCACTATGGAGAGACGTCTAGGGTATTAAATTGCAGCATCCAATCTTGCCCACGGACTCGGCATCTAACGCTCACATAGCAAATATTCGCCTCTCTCGCCGGCAATGGCCGCTCTACTCTGGATGCCCTTCGCGCGATCAACCTCCGCAAAACACCTCTCTCTCGAGTCAAGACAAGTCTTGCACAGCTCATCCAACACCGCCTGGTCCTCCACCACACCGACGATCGCAACGATACATACTACTCAGTAGACTGGCACAGCGCATATGGATTGCTCCGGACTGGAAGATCGATCTTGCTGGTGGAGCGAAGATTGGGCGAGAAGGCCGCAGGTCTGGTGGCAATGGTCATGCAGATCGGACACTGTACGATAGGGGACCTGGCTGGCGTCTTCGATTTTGACGAACATGGAATGTCGAAAGTCGACACGCCCACACACAATGGGAATGGGACGTCGAATGGCACGCACAGCTCTAGACAAAAGGACCCTCGGCAAATTGGCAGTCTGGCGGAGTTGCATCATACCCTACGGAAACTGCTGCGTGCTGGCTTCCTGATGAAACTGGGAGAACGAAACTTCAAACCCAATGCCGACATTGAAGATGAACTTGGAGCCCTGGTTATGGAGGAGAGTTTTCCGGATGGCAAAATTACGGGCCCGAAGAAGCAGGCCGAATTCAAGCGGTCGGTTGATAATCTCAAACGAAAATCGCGGGACGAGTCTGAGTACTCTGAACGACGGGACGTAGAAGGCGGCGGCGGCCTTGTCCGACCGGGCATGGATGCGAACAAGCGACAGAAGCTCAACGGAGGGTTTTCGAATGGCCATGGCGGCCACGGTGGCGACGCCGATTTCTCTGGACCCAGGCTTCCGGTATGATGGCATGCCTTTGCTGGATCAAGGTTCAATTCGCTAACTTTATCATGCAGAACAACATGTCCATTGGTGTTAACCTGTCCAAGTGTGTTGTCGCCATGCGCAGCGAACTTCTGGTGCAGCACGCGAAGCACTATCTCGGTTACATCACTGCCGAAGTCTACCGTGCGCTACTAACAGCATTGGAGAGCAAGGTACGCGCAGTGCGAGAGGATCTTGTTCACTATGAAGATGAAGATGAAGAGGAGGAAGCACAGCCCGTCGCCTCGGTGATGGAAGTTGCTGAATTCGTGGATCCTCATCTAGACCTCGCTGCCGGCATCAATGGTGCCAAGTCAGATCTACCAAACGGAGGTCCAAAGGCAAAGAAAAAAGGCGTGATCGAATACGACAACGACTTTACCGATATCGGCATCAAGAACGAACCCGGCTCCGACGACGAAGGATCGAACGGGTACTCTAGCATGCGGAATAAGAACAGACGCCTGGACCTGGTCGAGCAACATCTGAAACTGCTAGAGGAGCACGACAAAGAGTTCTGTCGCCGACCGGGCGCTGCTGGCCAGTCAGAGTGGCGAGTCAACTTCCCCGTGCTGAGCAAAATCCTTCTTAACGCCGAGATCGATACCACAATCGACCGACGTTTCGGCCCAGCAGCCGTCCGTGTCGCTCGCATGCTGCGACAGGAAGGTAGACTGGAAGAAAAGGGTGTCGCGCAAAAATGCCTAAAACACGTCAAGGAGATCCGAGGCATTCTGGCACAGATGCAGGCCGCAGGCTTCCTGGAATCGCAAGAAGTCCCCAAGGATCAATACCGCCAACCCACCCGCTCCCTCTACCTCTGGTTCTTCGACGAGAAGAAGGTCGCCCAGCTCGTGCTCCACCAAGCCTACCAAGGCATCGCGCGTTGCATGCAGCGCATGGACGTCGAGCAGGAGAAGTTCCAGCAGATCCTCGACAAGCGCGAACGCCTGCGCGCCATGAACCCGGACGCCGCGAAGAACTTCATCATCGGCAAGACGGGCATGCTGGAAGAAGACGGCACGCCGCTGAGCGGCGTGGAAAAGCAGCAGATTTCGCTGTGGCGCGAGACGCAAGAAAAGCTGCTCACGCAGGTCAAACGCCTCGACGACGTCGTTGGTGTCGTGAGAGATTTCATGGGCAAGGACGTTACTATGAAGACTTGAATCAATGTGCGTTATCGAAAAAAATTTGACGAAGTTTAGGATATTATGGATATTGGCGAAGGGGGAGGGATTTGTTGTTTTTTTCGTTGGCCATTTGCATTAGCATAGCGGAAAACAAAAAGGCGTTACGTTCACCCAACCCCAACTCTTTGGGGTTTTGGGGGGTGCTGAAGTCGCCTTTGCGGAGACTTGATCTTTGGGAGCAGTCACCATTTCGAAGAGATTGGCTTCGC
>Ga0265797_10001594_pt1 | contig 39757 bp, 50 predicted proteins | sample P2T30metagenome_FD_192433 | JGI IMG/M metagenome (GOLD analysis project Ga0265797, IMG submission 192433) | Plant litter microbial communities from East Loma Ridge, Irvine, California - P2 T30 | ecosystem: Environmental > Terrestrial > Plant litter > Unclassified | place: USA: California...
AGGACGCCAAGGATTATGCTGCGGCAGGCAGTGGGGGATAAACGATGGCGGGATCTGGCGGAGTCTATCGGGCCGGTAACAATCCGGGCGGCTCGACACGCTTCGCAGGGGCCAGCCCGGATGCGTTCGGCGCCGGCGTCGGGCAGGCGATTTCCAAGATCGGCGACGTCATCCAGGACAAGCGCGTACAGGATCACGCGCTCGAGACGCGACAGAAGCGCGAGGATCAAGGCGCGCTCGCCGGCGTCGACATGGCGAAGGTCATGGGCGACACTACGACGGACGTGCAGGAAATGCGCGTCGGATCCGCGCCGGGTGCGGCGGGCCATACCGAGGCAGTAGCGGCCCGCGTCGACGAGCGGCTCAACACATTTCTCGGCACGATCACCGACGAGCATGTCCGCAACCAGTACAAGGTACAGGCGGCGCAGTATCGCGCGCGGGTCATCGGCGAGGAAGACGGATGGCAGCGCGGTCAGGCTGTCGAATATCGCGTATCAAACATCGACACGCAGGGCACGGCGCTGGCGAACATTCAGGCCACGCACCCGAGCGCTGACGGACTGGCGGATAGTCTGGGTCAGATCAAGACGGCGATCGCGCTCCAGGAAGTACCGCCCGGCGTGAAGGACAAGCTCGTAAAGGAGCAGTCGCGCAAGGTGGTCATGGCTTGGGGCAACGCGCTCCAGACGTCCAACCATGAAGGCTTGCTCGCGACGCTCGATAGCGGGGCGCTCAACCAGTATCTCGAGCCCGAAGACATCGACCGGTTGCGATCGGGCGCGATCGTCGAGGGTCGCCGCGCGGCCGCGGCGCAAAAGGCTGTCATCGCCGAAACGAAGGCGACGCTTCTCGAAGACGTGCGCATGACAAATGCCCGGCTGGGCGCAGGCGACTATATCCCAGACGACGAGCTCGAGGAAAAACAGAAAGCATACGCCGGCGCCGGGCTCGAGGTCGAAAGCTTTAACATCGGCGTCGCGCGATCGCGCAATCTGGTCAACCGCGAAACCCGCGACTGGACGCCGCAGCAGTTCGGCGCCGAGATCAATACGCTGCGCGCCAAGGGCGACAACCGTACGCAGGCGGAAAACGTCCGCATGCAGCAACTCGAGCAGATCCAGGGGCCGCGGATCTCCGAATTCAACAGGGATCCGCAGGGGCACGCGGCGCGCGTCGGCAACCCGGCGCCGGCGCTGGATCTGGCCGCGCCGACAGCGCAGAGCCTTTCCGCACGCGTGTCATGGGCGCAGGGCTATGCCAAGGCGAACGGGCTCGTAAACGCTCCATATCTGTCCGATCTGGAAATGAAGCTGCTGCGCGATCGCGCCGAGCAGGGGCCGGCGGGTCGGCTCGAGGTCGCGCAGCAGCTCCGCGGCATGTTCGGTGCGAGCATCGGGGGCAAGATCGCGGGGCAGATGGCGCCGAACGATCGCGCGATGTTGCTGGCGGTCGGCCTGCCAACGACGACGGCAAACACCTATACGCGCGGGCTCGATGCGTTGAAGCGCAACGGCGCGTTGAAAGACGACGGACAGGAACAAGAGATATTCCGCGAGGTCGCGCCGGCAATCCCGCAGGCATTGCGCACGCCGGTATTCGAGGCAGCGCGCGCGATCGCAGCCGGGCTCGTCGACACCGCCAGCGGCGACAAGTTCAACGAGGACACCTACCGAAACGCGCTGCATCTGGCGATGGGCGCGACCAGTCAGGGCGGTGGGCTCGCCGGCGGGATCGGCTATTGGCGCCACGCGCCGGTCTGGCTTCCTCCCGGCGTCAGTCAAGGCGAGCTCGAGCGCCGCGTGTCGCGCGCGTCGCCACAATCGATGGTTGACGCCGCGGGCGGCATTGCGCCGCACTATTGGGATCAGGCGAAAGGCAAGGCGGGCCGGGCGTTGACGGCAACCGAGATCCGATCGATGCAGTTCGAGACGGTCCGCCCCGGCGTGTTCCGCGTCAAGGGGCCGATCGGCGGGGTTCTGACCGATGCCAAGGGTCGGCCGTGGGAGATGGACGTGAGTAAGCTCAAGTGACGGACCAGCGCCAAGGGCTCCAGCGTGGCGGCACGATCGCCGACGTCGTCGAGGGATTGCCGCAAGCACAAGCGGCGATGCCTGCCGCAGAGCCGACAAGCGCCGGCGATGTGTTTTCCGCGTCGCGGATCCTCGCGCGCAGCGATCGCAGCGATGCCGAGGAATTGCGGCTGAACCGCGGATACAGCCCGATCGTCGAAGCGCTCGGCATGGACGCGGTCGACAACCCTGCCAATTTTTACAACTCGCAGGGCCTATACAATATCAGCCGCGGCAAGTTCGAATTCTGGAGCGACACGACGCGCGACCAGCAAGAACAAAATATTGCCAACCGCATTCGCGAGCGGCGCAAGAAGGATCCGGGGTTTCTGCCCGGTGTCCCCGACAACGTCACGAACCTGCGACAGTATTTTCTCCAGGGTGAAAAGTCGCGACGCGACGATGCGCGCAGCACGGTATCGCGTGCGACGGGGATCGGCGCGACGGTTGCGGGGTTCGCCGGCGGTGTCGCCGAAAGTATGCTGGATCCGGTCAACATTGCGACGCTGCCGCTTGGTGGTGGTGGCAAGACGATCCTTGGCATTGCGGCGCGTGAAGCGCTGTTCAACGGCGCGATCGAAGTGCTCCAGGCGCCAACCGTTGCGGCCAATCGCAAGGCGCTGGGCGAGGACTATACGACGGAAGATTTCCTAACCAGCGTTGGCTATGCGGCCGCAGGCGGCGCCGTGCTGGGGACCGGCGCGCACGTCGGGGGCAAGGCGCTGGGCCGCGGCTATGACGCGACGGTCGCGCAAGTGTTCCAGGCGATGCCGGAAGGGGTGCAGCGTCGCTGGGCCGATCGCATGAAGGTCGGCGATCAGCCGGTTAGCGAGTTCTTCGCCGGGCTATCCGATCGCGATGCAATCCGGTTCTCGCGCGACGTCATCGGCCGCGACAGCATGGCGCCGGATGAACGGGCGGCAAGCGTCGTGCTCAATCGCGCGGCCGATGTCAGCGAGGCGTCCCCGTTCCACGGTTCACCAACGGGTGACGAGGCGCATACGTCTCGCCTTGCCGAAACCCTCAATGCCCTGCTCGAGCGGCGCCCGCCGCCCCCCGAACCGACGATTGCGCCTGGCGCTACGACGTCGCGCCTTGTGTCGCCGGCGATCGCCAACGGATCCGGCGCCGCGCCGCGGCCGATCGCGTACGGCGTCAGCGGCGAAGGCGCGATCGACAGCTACATGGTGAAAACGCGCGGCGCTGAAAGCAGCGGCGACGACATGGCGACGGCCGGCACGTCGAGCGCGGGTGGCCGCTACCAGTTCACGGACGGCACATGGGTATCCTACTATCGCCGGCGGTTCGGCGCCAACGTCTCGAGGCAGGAGGCGCTTGCGCGCAAGTTCGATGGCGGCGTGCAAGAAACGCTTATGCGGGATCTGACCGCAGACAACGCAGCGCAGCTCCAAGGATCCGGTCTGCCGGTCAATGAGGGCACGCTGTACCTGTCGCACTTCCTCGGGCCTCGCGATGCCAAGCGCGTGCTCCAGGCGGATCCTGCGCGGCCCCTCGAGGGGCTGATCAGCCAAGACAGCATCAACGCCAATGCGAGCATATTGCGCGGCAAATCGGCAAGCGAGGTTGTGCAATGGGCGCAACGCAAGATGGGCGGCGACGCGGCCGCGGTGCAGCTCCGCGCCGGGCAATCGCTGGGTGGCGACGTCGAGGGCGGTGACTTCAAGATCGCGCAGCTCCGCGCGGAAGCGCTGGCGCTCCAGACGCAGGCGATCGGCGAGGTATCGCTTACCGCCGGCGGATCCGTGCCGACGATGTCGACCAAGGCTTTCCGGCCCGACGATCTGATCGTCGACGCAGCGCGGTTCCAGTTCAAATCCGGGGGCGATGACTTCGGCGTTTCGGATCGGCTCCAGGGCATCACCGAATGGAACCCGATCTACGCGGGGCGCGTCGTCGTTTGGGAGGACGCCGCGGGGCGCAGCTTCATTGCGGATGGACACCAGCGCCGCGGGCTTGCCAAGCGGATCGAGACGAACGGGGGCGGCGACGTTCAGCTCGACGCGACCGTACTGCGCGAGGCGGACGGCGTATCGGCGCAAGATGCGCGCGTATGGGCCGCGCTCAAGAACATCGCGGAAGGCACGGGCACCGCGATCGATGCGGCAAAGGTGGTGCGCGATGCCGGTATCGACGTCCTTCGAGATCTCCCGCCGAAATCGCCGCTGGTGCGTGACGGCGCTGCCCTCGCCCGCCTGTCCGATGACGCGTTCGGCGCGGTCTATAACGGCGTCGTCCCTGCCGATCAGGCGGCGATAATCGGGCACCTTCTCCCCGATCGGCCGGAAGCGCACGGCGCCATGATCGACCTTCTTGCCCGGCTGGATCCTGCCAACCGCGGGCAGGCTGAAAGCATCGTGCGGCAAGGCATCGCCGCGGGGTTCCACAAAGAGGTTCAGGAAGAATTGTTCGGCGCCCGCGAAATGACGTCGAGCCTGTTCATGGAACGCGCGCGCGTGCTCGAGCGCGGGCTTGCTCGCCTTCGCAAGTTGAAGCTGGTATATGGCACCGCTGCCAAGGAAGCCGATACGCTCGAGCGTGCGGGATCCGCGATCGCACGGGACCAATCCGCCAAGGAAGCCGCGAACAATGCTCAAGCCCTCGAGATCGTCAGCCGGCTCGCGTTCAGCGCCGGCACCCCTGTCGCAGACGCCCTCAACGCCGCAGCCGCAAAGCTCGCAGCCGGCGGGCGGATTGCCGACGTCGTCGGGGAGTTCGTCGACAGCGTCCGAGCCGTCGACCTACGCGATGCCGCCAGAGGCAAAGGAGCGGACGATAGCGGCCGTCTCGCGCCTGATGGAGCTGGACGCGGGGGCGATGCTGGAGCGGAGGACGTCGGTATTCCGGCGGAACCAAGCGATACGAGACAGCCAAGCCTAGCCGAGCTCGAGGACGCGGGACAGGTTTCGATGTTCGACGTCGCACAGGTCAAGCGGTTCGATGATCCGATCCACGGCGATGGACCGACGCGCCAGATCGAAAGCCTCGAGCATGATGTGCGCATGGATCTCGCGCCGGCCCGCGACCCTAACGTTGCGTCGAAGGCGGCGCTCGCAGCCGGGCTCCAGGCGAAAGCGCCGTTGCGGCCGGTCGGCGTCGACACAGAAGGGACAATCGGCATGGGGTTATTCGACGCCGTTGATCAGCCGACGTTCCGCCTCGATACCGATGGCGGTGAGCGCGACGCGGCGGATCTGCTGCGCGAGCTCGACGAGGACGACGCCGCGATCGCGACGTTGCAAGCGTGCATGGTTCCATGACACACGAAACCAACGTCGACTTCCGGGGCGAAAAACGCGCGGTTGAGTTCGAGCATGAAGGCGACGACGTTATCGTTTGGTCATTCGTCGGCGAGAATGTTTGCGGTGGCATCGATACGACGCAGGCCGAACAAGATGCCGTATATGAGCAGCTTTGGGCGTACCTCGAAGACTGGTGGGCGAGCATAGAATGGAACAACGGATGAGCGGGATTAGAGATCTGCGGCTTGTGCAAGGTGGCGGCGACGTCGTTACGCAACTCGAGCAATTGCTTGCACGAGCTCGCGCGGGCGAGATCGATGGTGTCGTTACGTGCGTTGCCTACTCCGACAACAAAACCGGATGGGCGTGGTCGCATCGCGACGATATGCCTGCCGCGTGTGCGCGCCTTCATCTGGCGGTAAGCTTTGCCTTGCATGATCTCAATACGAGCGGCCTTGTATGAGCCTCGGCGCCTGCATTCCCGGCCTAGTCGCAGAGGGCAAACTTCCCGAACGCAGCGCGCGCGAGGCGCAAGCATTGTTCGACGAGCTCGAGCCGGTCTTTCGCCGTCAGTTCGGCGATCAGGCTGCGGCCGCGATGGCGAGCGACGCGACGATCGCGCAGCTCCGCGCCACGGCCGCGCTCAAGCGCCGACAGGGTTTGCTCCAGGTGCAGGCGCAAAAGGGCTTGTACAAGCGCATGCGCGAGTATGATGGCGGCGACCCAATGGGAACCGGCCCGATCGACCCGAAGGCAGCGGCCGCGATCCTCGACGTCGACGGCAAGGGCGGCGGTCGCGGCGTCGAGGCGCGGCGCAAAGTTATACTCGGTCGCGCGCATGGGTATATGGACAAGCTCCTTGCCGATCATCACCGCAACATCGTCGGCAACGTGCGCAACAAAGCGGAGCTCGACGACGTCACGCGCGAGCTGTTCCAGCCGGGCAGCACGCAGAACGAAAACGCACGCCAGCTTGCGGACGCATGGACGCAAGCGGCCGAATACCTACGCCAGCGCTTCAACGCGGCGGGCGGGAACATTGGCAAGCTCGAGCGCTGGGGCCTACCGCAGAGCCACGACAGCCTTGCCGTACACGCGGCGGGCGAGCGTGCGTGGAAAGAGTTTACCGCGCCGCTGCTCGACCGCGACAGGATGATCGACAATCGGACCGGCCTACCGTTCTCCGATCAGTCGCTGGATCTCGCGTTGTCCGATGTCTATCGCACGATCAGCTCGGACGGCTGGGCCAAGGCAACGCCGGGCGGGCAGTCGGGCAGCGGGAAACTGGCAAACAGCCATACCGAACATCGCTTCTTGCACTTCACGGATGCAGATAGCTGGAACGCGTACGCCGATGCGTTCGGATCCGGCACGTCGTTTGATGCGATGATGGGGCACATGTCGGCTATGAGCCGCGACATAGCTGCAATGGAAGTGCTCGGACCAAACCCGGATGCAAGCGTGCAATGGGTCCAGGACATGCTGAACAAGTCGGCATCGAACAGCGGCGCAAAGGAGCGTAACGCGGCCTCCGCTGGGGCCGATGTCGTCAAGCTTCTATATGATCAGTATAACGGCAACCTCGGGCGCCCGGAGAACCGCAGGATCGCGCTGGGGTTCGGCGCCGTGCGCGCGTTCCAGACGTCGGCAAAGCTGGGCTCGGCAATTCTGTCGGCGCTTCCTACCGATCCGCAGTTCGGCGCGATCGCGCGGCGCTTCAATGGTCTGCCGGTCATGCCGATGCTGACCAACTACATCAAGGGAATGGCGGCGCCGGAGTTCCGGCAACAGGCAGTGCGTGCCGGGTTGATTGCGGAAAGCTGGGCGACGATGGCCGCGGGGCAACATCGGTTTCTTGGCGAGGAATTGACGGGCGAAGTTGCGCGCCGGATGGCGACGGGCGTGCTGCGCGCATCGGGCCTCGAGCGGTTCACGCAGGCGGGACGCTGGGCGTTCGGTATGGAATTCCTCGGGCACGTTACCGATCAGGTAGGCAAGGGTTTCGGCGATCTGGATCCAGCGCTGGCGCGATCGATGCAGCGGTACGGGATCGGAAGCGACGGCTGGGACAGGATCCGCGCGACGGCGCTGGAAAGCGACAACGGCGCCGACTGGCTGTATCCCAAGAATATCGAGGATCGCGAGCTCGGCGATCGCCTGCTCGAAATGGTGCAAAGCGAGACAGACTTCGCGGTTCCCGTTGCCGATCTGCGAACGCAAGCGCGCATCAATCAGGCGGCAAAGCGGGGGACCTGGATGGGCGAAGTCGTCCGATCGGCCGCGCTGTTCAAGACGTTCGGGATCTCGCTGATGCTGACGCAGGGGCGCCGCATGCTGGAAAGCGGGCAGCTCGGCGGTGCGGCCGCGCTGGGCGCCACGTACGCCTTTCGCTATGCGGCCGGGTTCTTCATCCTGACGACGATCGGCGGGGCGGCTGCGCTCCAGCTCAAGGCGATCGCCAAGGGGCAGGATCCGCGCGACATGACAACCAAGGAATTCTGGGGCGCCTCGGTTCTCCAGGGTGGCGGCTTCGGGATCTTCGGCGATTTCCTGTCATCGACGGAAAACCGGTTCGGCGGTGGCTTTGCGGAAACGCTCGCGGGGCCGATGGCGTCGACGGTCAACTCTGTTGGATCGCTGACCTACGGCAATGCGGTGCGTGCGGCGAAGGGCAAGAAAACGACGGTCGGGAAAGACGTCGTCGCGCTGATGCGATCGGAAACGCCGGGCGGTTCGCTGTGGTTCAGCCGGCTTGCATTTGAGCGCGAGGTGCTTGATCAGCTTCAATCTGTTGCGGATCCTGATTATCGCAGCGCGTGGCGTCGAATGGACAAGCGCGCAGCAGAAGCGGGGACGGACTTCTATTGGGAGCCGGGCGAGCGGCTACCCGATCGCGCGCCGGATCTCGCCAATGTTGGGGGTCAGTAATGACGACAAATAGTAAAACGCCAGTCGTCGAAGATCTCGAAGATGGCGCATCGGTCCGTCACGATACGAAGTTCATGTTCGACACTAACGATGCGTTGATCGTCACAAGAATTGTGAATGGCGTTGAGTTTCCGCTAACGCTGGGGATCGGATACTCTGCGTTCGGCGCCGGCAACCCCAACGGCGGATATATCATCAAGACAAGTGGGGGTGTTCCCGGTGCGGTTCTGCGCATCAACAGGCGCACGCCGCTTATCCAGTCGATGAGCTACACCGCAAGCGACACCTTCCCCGCCAAGAGCCACGAAAAAGCGCTCGACCGGCAAATGCTGATCGCGCAGGAAATGGCGGCGGACGTCGTAGATCTCGAGCGTCGATCCTTGATGGTGCCACGCGACGACGCGATCGGGGCACTGCCCGGCGCCTTGATCCGAGCGGGACGATTTCTGGCATTCGACGCCGATGGCGAAGCTATCGCGGCGAGCGGGACCGGCGCGGATGGTGCGCTGCGATACGATCTGGCGACCGGCGCCGGCGGTTTGCTAATGGGATACGCCGCGCCCGGCGATAGCACGCCGCAATCCTATGCTGCGCGCGAAGACGCAAGCGCTCGTCGCGTCGGCGATTACGTCAAGTTTGCTGACATCAGTTATTCGTCTGCGATCTCGCGCGCTTATTACGAGCTGTACCGATCACGGACAGTAAGCGGTATCACGCCAGAGCCCGGACTTGGTGAGATTGTCGAAGGCAAAGGCGTGTTCAATCTACTGCCCTTGACGATCACAAGTACAGTCGGCGCCTATAGCTTTAGCTGGCGTGGGCAGGGCCGTGCCGCAACCGTTTATGTCTTCTCGATAGATCGCGAAGCTGGAGTTCCGCTTGATGGCTATCGCGGGCTGATGGTCAGCGACTTCGGAATGGTGAACGTTCTGCCACCCGCGGCCGGGCAAACGACGACTGCGTTTAAGATGAGCGGCAACGGGAAAGCCGGGCATATCGCAAACTTCGAACGGTTGCAGCTCGGCGGTTGGACATACGATTTCTATATCGACGGCACAACCAACGGCGACTTTGGCCGGTACACGCAGATCGAAAGCGGTTCCGATATTCTGTTCGGCAACGGCAACAACAAGAACGCAATCAGCCATATCTTCGATCAGCTAACGGTGTCCTGCCCGCAAGCCATCTTTGAGCTAGGCGGCGCCGGCATCGTCGAGGCGCGCGGGGGCGGCGCCAACATTCAGAACGCGGCCGTTCGATATCTGGAGGGCGCAGGCGTTAACGGCGTCCATCCCCAGATTGTCCACCTCAAGGATATGAAGTGGGAGTATGGCGGGACAGCCGGCGCCACGCAGCTCGTCATAGACGCGGGCCAGTGTGTCGCGACACCGGACAATGGCGGCGCCGATACCGAAACAATCTTGAGCGAAATAACTTTCGTTCTAGGTGACAATCCGCCGGGTACGCCCGCGGATAGTTCTTACGATCTTCACCGCATCGTCAATATCGAAAACGGCCGGCATCGGATCCACGCGATCGGCGGTTATATCCGCGGCGCCATCCGGCACCTGTCAAGCTTCACGGACACCATTGCCCGGTCTTCGTTCACTCGGATGCGTGCAGCGCCGCTCATGCGCAATCTGCTGTTGGGTGGCACTGGCAAGCACAACCTCTATTCATGGCGTTGGAACGAGAACCAAGCCAACGGCACGCGCGGCGGGCAGGCTGGCATGCGGTGCGTCGAGCCACACGCAGCAATCCTGTGGCGCCATCTGCTTGACCAAATTGTCAACACCGGCGTCGTGCAAAACCCATTCGATCAAGGTGGGGGCGTCACGCGGTACGGCGCCAACTTTACGATCGACCTGACGCTGGCGCCGGTTAACCTTCCCACGCTTATGACGATCGAGGGGCTGTTCCTCTACGTCGAGAACAACGCGAACAATTCGAATACCAAAATTGAATGGTTTACAGACGCCACCTTTGCCAATCTTGTAGCGCCGGCTGTTACCGTCCAGGGCGGGCAGCGCTGCAAGATCCAGCTCGTAAAACAGGATTTCACGATTACCGATGGGCGGGTATATGTCCGCATTACAAAGCCGACAGTCGGCGATAACGGGACGATCGGCGCGTTGGGTATCGAATATTTCTCCCACTTTGGTAACGGCTGATGATGGCAACTCTTGATCTTGTGCGCCCATGGCTAAGTACAATTTCGCTTATGGGCCTTTTGACGTTTGCCTCGAATATGTGGCTTCAAAACAGGCGTCTAAAGCTTGTCGAAAACAAGGACGATCGCGACGGGTACGGCGCGCTGATTACGACGCTTCAAGAAGCTGTCAAAAGCATGGATAGCAAGCACTCGGAAGCGCTGAAGGTTATCCGTCTTGACCATAGCAATCAGGTTGAGCGTCTCGCCAAGGAGAACAAAGAGCATCTGGATCGAATAGCGGAAGAACATCGCCGCTGCGAGGAACGTCTTTCGAAAATCGAAGGCGAATTAATGGGGTTTCATCGTGCAGCCCTGACGAGATCGCAATACGGGCTCGCGGAGTTACCCGCATCGCCAATGATCATCGCCGCAGCCGAGCGTTCGGTTGCCGCGGCGAACAAGGCAGCGGAGCAACAAAGAGGGGGTAACGTCGAATGAACAGGGCGGCATTCTACAAGACGGTTCGCGCGAAGCTTGGCTCGCTGGATCAATCGCAAGTCGACGGCTTCGAGACGATCTTAAACGCGATCGCGGGGCAACCGCTTTCCTATCAGGCGTACATGCTCGCAACGACGTGGCACGAAACCGCGGACACGATGCAGCCTATCAAGGAAAAGGGCAGCAACGAATATCTCCGCAACCAGTACGATATCACAGGCCGGCGACCCGACACAGCGAAGGCGTACGGCAACGTCAATCCGGGCGACGGCATCAGGTATTGCGGCCGCGGCTATGTGATGAACACATGGTACACCAACTACGCGAAGGCCGATGCGGCGCTCGCCAAGGCAGGGATCCTCAAGCAAGGCGAGCTGCTGGCAAACCCGGATCTGGCGATGCGTCACGACGTCGCAGCGTTCATCATGCTTGCCGGCATGCTGGGCGGCTGGTTCAGCGGCAAGCGCCTGTCATCGTATCTGCCGGCGAAGGGCACGGCGACCCGCGCGCAATACATCGCAGCTCGACGCATCATCAATATCCAGGACAAGGCGGATCTGATCGAGGACTATGCGCAGATCTTCGAGCGCGCCTTGCGTGACGCGGGGATCCTCGAATGAAGATCTATGATCTGCTCGACCGCATAGGCGAGCGTCGCCTCGAGCGATATCGGCTATCGCCCCCAAGGCCGCGCGACACGCGCATGCTGGTCGGCTCGCTGTTCTTTCTGGGCTATTACATTCTCGTCTTCACGATGCTGAAAATCGTAGTGCCCGAAAGCAACGGGCCGCTCGTCCGCGACAGCCTGCTTGTACTCGGACCTGTCGTGGGCGCGATCGGATCCGCGCTGTTCCGCACCGACGTCAAGGACGAGATCGCAGCCACCAATACAGGCGCCGCGTTCCGCGCGGTTGGCGAACAGGCAAAGGCAACGGTCGCGGCCGCGGCAACGACGCCGCCAACGGTCGACGGGCTGCGCGATGGCGACAGCGTCACACTGGAGAGGGCGCCTGATGCTTAGGGCCGGGCTCGCAGCGGACACTCGCGCGCGAATGGACAAGCGGCCGATCGCGATGCAGGCGCAAGAGCTGGCGATCGCGCAAGTGCAAGCCAGCTCGAGCGCGGCCGCTGTCGCGACGGCCGTCGACGAGGCGGTAAGCGGGGATCTCGTCGAGCGATCGCCGGCGCTGGCGGAACGACTGCGCAACGTCGAGAACCGATTGCAAAATCTGGAGTAGGTCAAACAGAAAGGGGGCGGCGGTAGATCATACCGTTGCCCCCTTTCCTTTGCGCAATCGCGCCGCGTCAAGGTTTTAGATACGCATCGATCAGGAGCTCGAGCGCGACGCGATCCTCGGGCGGCACGATCGGCGTGTCGTACACCGCATGATCGATAGCGTAGGGTGTGCCGCGCCGGCCCCGTACGTGCTTCATCATGTCGTGATCGTTCGTGACGGGCACCAACTTCAAGGCGTCGGGGGGACGATCCTGCCGGCGCAAAAGGTCACGTATAGCAGTCGTCTCGCCGTGCGCCGGAACGATGAAGTATATCGCGCCATCGGGCAGTGCCTCGATCGCGCGCCATGTTTTGCCGCTAGCTGTCATCGCTTCATCATCCCGAACAGCTCGTCCAGTCCCTCCACGTCGGCCTCGAGCGCCGGGCCAATAGCCCGGACGGCAACGAACCCGTTGTCGATGTTCAGATCATCGATCTCGAAACGATCGATCCGGGCCATAGACCCGGATGCAAAAGAACGATGCGCGCGCAAGACCTGATCAAGCGAATACTCGGCGGGATAATTTTTCGTTATCCCGATCTCGCCACCTGTAACCATGATCGTCATCGACCCAGCGCCAGCAAGTTACGCAGGATCCAGTGGCCGAGCCTCTCCCCCAATCGGACAGGCAGTCGCTTGCCATAGGCGTTGACCGTGTAAATCTTCATATCCCTAACTCCTGTTGTGTTGTCTCGTCGCCGCGATCGACGAGCTCGATGTGTTTCCATACAGCATCATGGTAGGCGTCGCTGCCGCGCTCGACACCGGGCGGCAGATCCCATCCGAACATATGCCGCCAGTAGAGATCCCGCACCATCTGCACGATCTCAATCCGATGCTGTGCCGTCGCGTTATCCATGCGACCTTTGTCGACCCGATCGGGGTACAGCCGGCGCCGATAGTCGAGTTCGCGATCGAGCGCCTCGATCTTCTGCCTCCAGCTATGCTTGCGACCGGTGACATGCCAGTCGGCCGATCCGAGCTTCTCGCCCACGTTCGCCGAGATCTCCTGCCAGACCGAGATCTGATAGTCGGCTTCGCGTTGCTGCATCCGCCCCTTGTTGATCCGATCGGGGAAGACGTCGCGACGGCTATCGAGTTCGCGCTTGAGCTCGAGCACGATAGCGCCGCGCGCCTCGGTGATGTGGTGCGAGGCGAACGGCATCAGTGCGTGCAATCGGCTTCGGTGACGATCTGGTTTGCGAGCAACGGCGCATCGGGCCAGTCGCGCGATACGGTAATCACAAACATCTCGCCGTCGAGCTCGAAGCGCGCGCCGGCTTCCGTAGCAACGAAATCGTCCGCCAGCTCTAGATCCTGCATTGCGGCGATGTTGTCGGCGACGATACGGCCGAGCTGCACAAGCTGTTGATCGGTGAATGCCTTAGCCATGAAATCCTCCTTTGGCCTGGTTAGATCCAGAAGCGCCGAACGACGCCGCTGTTGCGATGGCGCACGGTAACGAACCGCTTGGGCTTGCGGCGGTGCCGTGCGTATTCGAGTGTCGCGATCGCGGCGAACCCCAGCACGATCAGACAGAACCCAATTTGACCCAGATCCATTCCCGTATTCCCTGTTAGCTATCAGCAAACATTTACTGACAGAGCAGAGGGGGGCTTGTCAAACGGGTAATCAGATCGCTAACAAAGAGCATGGCAAAAAAACGCACCATTCAAGAGCTGCGCGTCTGGCGCATGTCGCGCGGACTGACGATGGAAGCGGCCGGCGCGCTGATCCGTATCGCGCATGACGATCCGAACGACGTCGGCGTAAGCCGGGTGACGTGGCATAGTTGGGAGCGCGGCGCGAAGATCCCGAGCGCTGCCTATATGACAGAGCTCGAGCGCGTGACGGGCGTACAGCCGAACGCCTATTATGATCGACCGGCATCGCGCATTGTGGTTCCCGAAAACGATCAGCGACAAATGGCACTCATCGCCTAACCAGAGGTATCAACATGGCTGAAACTGACGTCGTTACGTCGAAGCTCGAGGACAGGATCCTCGGGGTTCGCATCCTCGCAACTGCTGTTCTTGGTGCGGCGATCGCGACCGATCACGAAACGGCGCTTGCCGTCGCCGTGCTCGAGGCGTCAACACGCAACATGACGACGGACGCGGAACCGCGCGAAGTCGAAAGCATTGCGTCGTCGTTCAACCGGCATATGGACGCGGTGCTTGATGCCGCCAACGCCAGCCACGCGGCCGACAGCCGGGTCACGCGCCGCGCGCATATGGCGAAGGCGATCGACCGGGCAGGGCTGCTGCTGGTCGAGCGCGGCTATGTCGCTGCCATGTTCGACGCGCTGAACCGCACGCGCGAGCAGGCGCAGGCGATCCGCAAATACCCGCTGCACAACGTCATGCCCGACAACGTCCGCACCGCGACAGCGTACCTGGACGATGTCCTTGCCGCGCAGCATCCCGAGATCTTCAAAGAATGGCTGATCGTCTGCGAATGGATCGGCAAGCCGGTCGAGGGCGTGGCCTCCGATAGCGAGGCACGCTGATGCCGCGGGACAAGCGTATCGACAACGCATTGCGCGGGGTCGACTATTACCGCGACATGCGCGATCGGCTCGATAAGCTGTCCCGCACCCGCGCGCTGACCGAGGCGGAAAGCATCCAGCTCGAGCGGGCAATCTATCATGCAGGGTAGCGCGCACCGTCCGCAACGTCGCGTCGTCATCGAGCCGCGCGAGCTCGAGCAATTGTTGCGCGCCGAGACACTGCGCCTTGCGCGCAAGCTGCTGCCGAACGGCATGGAGAATTGCGGCTATTACGAGATCGGATCCGTCGCCGGCGACAAGGGGCAAAGCCTCAAGATCAACCTGTCGGGATCGCTGAAAGGATGCTGGACAGATTTCTCGGCGCCGAAAGGAACGCTCGAATATAGCGGCGACATGCTCAAGCTGATCGCCATTACGAAGTTCGGCGGGCGTCTGGGCGATGCGATCTCATGGGCGATCTCGTGGCTGGGTCTCGACGGACTGGATCCGGCGCGGCTGGCGACCGAGCGGGCGACGGCGAAGCGCGCGGCGATCGCGGCCGATGAAGATCAGGCGGCGCAAGCCGAGAAGCGCCGGCGCAATGCGATGAACCTGTACCTGTCGGGAACGTCGATCGCCGACACGCCGGCGGAACGCTACCTGATCTCGCGCGGCATCGATCTGCGCGCGCACGGCATGGCGGCGCCGGGCTCGCTCAAGTATCAGGCGGACGGCGTCTACTGCATGGAGGTACAGCGCAAGCTCCCGTGCATGGTCGCGGCCGTCACGAACATCGAAGGGCGCCACGTCGCCACGCACCGCACCTGGATCAAAGAAGACGGCAGCGGCAAGGCGGATCTGAAAGAGCCCAAGAAGGCGCTTGGCAAATATCAGGGCGGTTTCATCCCGATCTGGAAGGGCGACCACAAGGTATCGATGGCGAACCTTCCCAAAGGCACGCCGATCCTGTGTTCGGAGGGGATCGAGGACGCGTTGACCGCGGCGATCGCGCGGCCGCAACACCGCGTCATCGCCGCGATCTCACTGTCGAACATCGGCGGGCTTGTGCTACCTGACGGCTGTCCGCTGATCATCCTCGCGCAGCGGGATCCGCCGGGATCGAAGGCAGAAGCGAGTCTTGAGCAGGCGATCGCGCGGCAACAGGAAGCGGGGCGAGACGTCCGACTGGCGTTTCCGCCTGCGGGAGTAAAAGACATCAACGATCTAGCTACAAAGAGTGGGGCGCAACGTAATGGCTGGTGATCGTAAGCCGGGCGGGCTCAAGCTCGTCGGCGATGTTATCGACGGCGCCACACTGGCGCCGAAAGTCGGCAAGCGCCAGACGCGCAGCGGTGGTGGTGACGAACCGGAGCTGCCGTTGCTGCCGGCAGGATGCCCGGTCAAACCGCTGGGTCATAAGGGCCTGATGAATTTCTTTCTCGACGAGGCCGGACAGCTCATCGCGATCGACCCGCAGAAGCTCGGACAAGCGGCGATCAAAAAGATATTCGGGCGTCAGTCGCAGCTCTGCGATGAATACTGGCCGCGCTATTCCGACAAGGCGAACGACGACGGCACGCTCAAGATCAATGGGTGGAAGCCTGAAAAGGCCCGCGACGCGCTCCAGCGCGCCTGCGCGTTCGCCGGCATCTTCGATCCGCAAGGCAAGGTTCGCGATCGCGGCGCGCACCGCGGCCGCAATGGCGAACTGATCCTTCATTGTGGGGATACGATCCACATCGGCCCGACTGCGAACGATCCAGGAGGCTACTGCGAGCCGGGCCTGTACGATGGGTTCGTGTACCCGACCAATGCCGAGATCCCGCGCCCGGATCCAGAAGACGCCGGCACAGATACGGGCGAGCTCCTGTTGCGGATGCTGCGAAGCTGGGAATGGGAACGCAATATCATCGATCCCATGCTGCTGCTCGGGTTCATCGGCGCAAGCATGATCGGGGGCGCGTTGCGCTGGCGTCCGCATGCCTGGGTGACGGGATCGACCGCGACCGGCAAGTCAACGCTGCAAGCCCTGCTCGAGCTGCTCATGGATGGCGGCGCGCTGCATACGGCCGAGGCATCGGAGGCGGCGTTGCGCCAGCTTACCGGGCAACAGACGTTGCCGATTTTCTTCGACGAGCTCGAGGCCGAGGAAGACAATCGGCAGGGCATGAAGGTGGTTAAGCTCGCGCGTCTCGCCAGCTCGGGCGGACGCATCGCCAAGGGCGGGCAAGATCACGTCGCGCATGAGTTCGTCGCGCGATCGTGCTTCCTGTTCTCGTCGATCCTGCTGCCGCCTATTCTGTCGCAGGATCGCAATCGTCTGGCGATCCTCGAGCTGCGCGTCATTCCAGAGGGGCGCGTCGCCCCGGCCGTCGACGACGCGTTGATGCGTCAGTGGGGGCAGAAGATCCGGCGCCGGCTGATCGACCAGTGGCACCGGCTCGAGGAAACATTGCGGATCTACAGCGCCGCGCTTGCCGAGAACGGCCATAGCGGCCGCGGACAATCGCAGTTCGGCACGTTGCTCGCCTGCGCGGACATGCTGCTGTACGACGACACGCCCGGCGTCGACATTGACGACGATCGCGCGGGCGATTGGGGGCGGCTGCTGGCGACCGATACGCTGGCGGAAAAGGCAACCGATCAGACCGACGAGCAAGAGGCGATCGAATATCTGGCGACGGCTATCCACCAAGCGAAGGGCGGCGAGGATCCAATGCCGATCTCGCGCCATATCACCCGCGCCTACAAGGCAGAGGACGACAGCGCCCGCGATCGCCTCGAGAACCTTGGCCTAAAGCTCGTCAACATACGGCAGAACGGCAAGGACGCCGCGGGCAAGGTGAAGTTCGGCGCGATCGGCAAGCTCGAGCCCGGCGAGCCGGTCTATCTGGCGGTTGCAAGCAAGCACGGGGCGCTCGAGCGGATCTTCGCCGGGCAGCGCTGGAGCAAAGGCGTGTGGTCGCAGTCGTTCGGTCGCGTCACTGGCGCCCATGCCCGCCTCAAGATCCGGTTCGCCGGATCCGCCCCGATGTGGGCGACCGCAATACCGCTCGAATGCTTCGTACAATTGAAGGATGACGGACCGGCGTAGCGTGTGATAACCAGCGCCATCTAGGATCCTTGGGGGCGTTGATGTCAAATCCAATAGTGGCTGATCTTTTGATCGAAGCGATGGCGGGGAAGGCGACAGTCTTCGCCGCCAATATTCCACTTGCGGCCAATGCCCGCACGTCATCGCAGGGGCCGATCGGCCGTGGCGTCTACCTGTTCGATGCGCAGTGGACCGGCACCGCGACTGTCACGCTCCAGGCGCTCGGGTCGGATGGCGTTACGTGGCGCGACGTCGCTTCGCTGTCGGCGCCCGGCACGTTCGCCGGCGAGATCCGCATCGGCGCGGGCGCCGTACTGGCCGTCAAATCATCGGCCGCTATCACGGCCCTCAATGCGAGCATCAGCTAATGACTGTTACGGCCTACGCCAGCGGGCAGGGAACGCCTGCCAAGATCGACGGTCTGACGAGCTCCAAGCCCGTGCCAAGCTTCAACCGTCCACCGCGCATCGACCCGCCGGGCGGCACGATCGGTGACACGCTGACCGTAAAGGACGGCGACGTACAGAACGGCACGATCGCCCGTCGCCAATGGCTGCTGAACGAGTCCGCGATCGCCGGCGCGATTGGCGCCTCGATCGTCGCGGCCGTTGCTGGATCCTATTCGTGTATCTCGGTTGCAACCGGTGACGGTGGATCCGACAGCGAGACGGCCGCGCCGGTTCTGGTGCGATCGACAGCGGCGCCCACGCCCACGCCCACGCCCACGCCCACGCCGACACCTACACCCACGCCGGGGTTCGTTCCTTTCGCGCCTACGTCTGCAACATTTGACGGTGCTGAACCTTCAATCGATCTGCGGGATGGTGCTTACAAAGTAGGGTCTACGACTTATCCGACAATTGCAGCTATGGTCGCGGCCGGCATTTATACGCAGGCAAGCGCCGGTGCGACGACGATGCAAAACGGCGATCAGCTTGTGCTTCCTGCAGCCATGCCGACGACGTTCACGCTGCGGGCCGAAGGCACTACCGCTTCCAGCAACGCATTGAGCAACGTCCCGCAAACCATGATCTCTCTCGAAGATGCGGGCTCGGTCATCACGGACGAATTGTTCCAGATCGGGCGGCAGTACGTTTCGTCTGGTGCCACGAACCGGGCGCGCTTGGTGTCGTTCACCGGTGGCACGTCGCAGGCCAACTTCCAGGACACGACCGCCACACTGACGAGCAACAACGCACCCGTCGTGTTCTCGGCCTCGGCGGCTCCCAACAGCTATCGCCTCGCCTACATCGGGCGGAATTCATTCGACCAGCTGACGACCGCCACGGTCAGCAGTGGCTTGACCCGCATGATCATCGGCAACCAGTCGGATGGCACGCGTAGCTGGGGTGGCACTGTCACGCGGGTTACAATCTGGCCGCAGCTTTTCGCCAAGACGCAGATGTCGGCATTGTCGCTGCGTCCCTTCGACGGGCAGGTCCGCGGCGCGTACACCGGCAACATCAAGCCGCATTCGCGCACCATCAACGGCAAGCTGTATGCTGGACAGACGGAGGGCAACAAGCAGGGCATCGCCGAGATCGATACGACGACCCGCGTGCTTACCGACTTCATCAATGTCGGCAGCGCCTATAGCGGCACCGATGATCACCGCTGCCCGGTTGTCGAAGTCACCCCCGGCGGGAAGGCGATCACGTTCTACACGGGTCACGGCAACGACAATATTCTCCGGTATCGCCGGTCGACCGATGGGACGTTTCGCAACCTGGGTGCCGAACAGACGATTGATTTTAGCGCGATCGGCGCGACGACTTATCCCTGCCTGCACAAACACGCATCGACGGGGCATATGTATCTGTATGTGCGCTCGTCGTCGCTGAAGTGGTCGTTTATCAAGTCCACAGATGACGGTGTGACGTGGAGCACGCCGGCGGTGCTGACCTATCACCCAGACCGTCAGAGCTATATCTACGCCGAATGGGTCAGCACGAACCGCCTGCGCTTCTTTGTCAACGAGAACAGCGCTCTCGACGCCAGTGTCCGCATCATGGAATGGGACGTCGTGACTGGCGAAATGTTTGCGGCTGGCGGCGTTGTCATCGGCAACAGCGCGACCGGTGGCGCAAACTTCGCCGATATGACGGTGTGGCAACCGTACACCGGGGGGCGCTCGTTCTCGATGATCGAATGGGGTCCGACGCCGAACACCATTCTATATTCGGCATTGAGTGACACCGCAGAGACGTGTCAGACCTACGTCGCAAATCTCGCAACGGGTGCTGATGCGTTTGTTCGCGCAAATTGGTCCACGATCCCTCTGACGCCAGCCTATACCGGGGCGAGCGATCAGCGGCGGTTCAGCGGACAGGCCGATTTCAGCCGGCGCACCGATCTCGCCAACCCTCGCGCGTTCATCGCGCAGCGCGTCGGTACAAATTGGATCATCGAGAAGATCGACTTTACCGCAGCCGACTTCTCGACGTTCAATCGTGAGACGATCCGCAGCGTGCCCGACACCAACTACAACGCCGCCATGCGTCCTCGCTGCCCGTACAACTCGGACGGTAAGATTGATGTTACGTGGCAAGAGGGCATCTACGCCGATTACATCGGATGGGACGCAAATCTAGTTAATAGGAAGTGGGCAATCTAATATGTTCAGATCGGTATCAGTCATTGCTTTATTGATCGCCGCCCCTGCACTTGCCGGCCCCGCCAAGCCGCTCAAGCCGGGGACGGTGATCAAGAACGTCAAGAATTTGACGAGCTATCGCTTCATCGACGCCAAAGACGAGGCGACTGGCCTTCGCATGGATGGTTTCGATCTGATGTATGGCCGCGCCGGCGTCCGCCTCCAGGGCAATGCGCACGACATCGAGATCCGAAACGGATCGATGACGACAAAGGGCGAAACGTCGGGCAGCGATCTCCCTGTCGGGATAGATCTGGGCGGAACGGTCCACGATATTCTGGTCGAATACGTGACGGCCAGCGGTCATCGCATGGTCTACCTCAAGGGCAAGTACACCAACGGCGACGGTTTCAGCCAAGAGGCAGGCGTTTATCGGGCGACGTACCGCGCCAATATCTCAATCGACAACAGCGACGGGGGCTTTGACCTCAAAGGGCAGGCCTACCTCTACGATCTGTTGGCAGAGCGCAACGGCCGAAACTATCGGTTCTGGAACGACATCACAGCGTCGACGCTGACCAGCCGGGATCCATCCGGCGCACACGTCTGGATCAACGCGAAGGCGGCGCAGGCGGTGACGATCGATATGCTGATCGTCTCGAGCACGACGACGGCGCCCGTTCTGCGCATTGAGAACCCCTACCCGGTGTCGATTACGATCAAGCAATGCGCGATCGCCGTGCCGGCGGGTACGCTGCTCCAATGGGGCGGCAAGGCCGCGCGCGTGACATGGGGCAAAAACTGTACGCGCGATGCCAAGGGCTATGCGATCAACACGCCGATCGCGCCCCGCGGGTTCGATGCCGGCGAGATCCTGCTCGATGGCGATCGCGACGGGCTGATCAAGCTGTCGACCGCGGCGACGATCGCGCGCATCAACAAGCGGACCGGGCAGACGCTCAAGGCCGGCGACGTCGTCCGGTCGACCGGCGACACGTGGTACGAGCTCGTCAAATGAGCGGCGTAGCGTTCACACCCCCCGCCCCCGTGTCGGCGCCGTCGCAAGCGGCGTTCGATGCGCTGGCGGCACAGGTCGCGGCCGCTGTACCGCTGGGAACATTCACGGTCGCGACGCTGCCGGCGCCCACGGCCGCGATCGTCGGCCGTCTGGCGAAAGTCACGGATCTCTTCGGGGATCAGTTCGACACGGTCCGCTGTTGCGCAGTGGGGACGTTCTATTTCTGGAAGCCGCAATCGAGCGACAGCGCGCGCAACTTCGCGATGACGGCCGACATGCTGGTCAAGCCGCTAACCTACCCGCAGGGGCTTAGACTGACGGGGACGATCGGGCTCGGCACGGTCCGCAAGCTTACGCTTGACGTGGAAGGCGGCTGGCCGGGCTGCTGCAAGGAAATCAGCGCCGGCGGGCTAGGATCCATCCTCGGAACGCTGAACGTGCTCGGGAGTGGCCTGGGAAGCGGGATCGGCCTACTGACGGGCGCCTATAAAAAGTTCATGCTCGACTATTCAGGCGGCGCGTTGTCGTGGATCCAGATCGTTTAGGGCGTCGCCGCTCGCGAACAAGGAAAGGGCGCCTCGAGGGGCGCCCTTTGTGCGTCTGACATTAGCGGAAGCCCTGCACCCATCTTCGCAGCGCCTCGACGTCGACGACGGAAAAGCCGGGGAAGATCTCGCGCGGCTGAATGTAGCTTTTGCCGAGCTCGAGTAGCCAACCGCTGCCGCCATACCAATTGATCGTCGGCCGCGTGAATTCCTCGCTGGGCGGTCCGAGTGTCGCCGCGACGAACGCCACAAGGCACCCGTCCGCGTCGCCGGCGTTGAGGAAGCGCAAAGCCTTCTCCTTTGCCGCCTGCAAAGCGCGATCGCGCGCAATATGCTCGCGGCCGTCGAAGCGCGGAAGCTTGCGCGTACGTCCGCCTCCAAAGCCGTTCACCATCCGCCACGTCTTGCCGCCCCCGCGAACGCCGATCGTCCCCTCGTACCGCGGGCTCATGCCTGCACCAAGCGCAGATCAGAGAAACCGCGATCGGCGTCTGCTGCTTCGCGCAGCTCCGTATCGAGTTCTTTGGCAATCCGGTAATAGGTCGCGCGGGTGATACCCATAGCCTTGACGATCTCATGCGGCCGCTGCCCGGCTGTGCGGAGCTGTGCGAGCAGCCTGCGATCAACGCGCTTCTTGCCGCCCTTGTACGTGCCGTTCGCGTGCGCCTTGCGAATGCCCTCGAGCTGCCGTTCCTTGCGCAGATCGGTTTCGAATTCAGCGACGGCGCCGAGGATGCCGACCATCAACTTGCCGGTCGACGTCGACGTATCGACGCCGCCTTGCTGTAGACAAGTGAACGCGGCGCCGGCGTCGGTGATGCGCTGGAGGATCCCGAACAGGTCCGACAGCGATCGCGCCAAGCGGTCGAGCCTGGTGACAACCAGGACGTCGCCGGCGCGGAGCTGGTCGATCGCACGCTCGAGCTCGTCGCGGCCGTTCGTCGTCGTGCCGCTGCGCTTCTCCTGATAGATCTTGTCGCAGCCGACGAGCAGCTCGAGCTGCGCTTCAAGGTTCTGCCCGACCGTCGAGACGCGTGCGTAACCGATCTTCATGCGACACCATTGAGAAGATTGCCGGCGTCGGCATCCTCGCCCTTGATCACGATATCATAAGCGCGAGCCGCATCATTAAGAAGTTCGGCAACGTAGGCCGCATCTTCACCGCAGTTGACAATAATGCCATCGCGAAGGGTGATTACCGAACGCGCGCACATGTTATGCGCTTGGGTAGGCGGGCCGACCTTCACGACGGCGTCAAGGTTGACCCACGTGTCGCCAAGTTTAACTAGTTGCATGTCAGAGCTCCAATCCGAAGCCGAGGCGCAGACGCTCGGCGATATAGTCGTCCATCGCCATGCGGCCGGCTTCCCGGTCCTCGACGATCCATTTCTGCATTGTGGCGTCGCACACGGCCGCGGCCTTCTTGCCGGCGTCCTTGTTGCGACGGGATCCGTTGCGAGTGACGTAGCGCGCGAGGCTCCAGGCGGTAAGCTGGCGCCCGCGCACGGTCTGACGGTTCGCGAACGCCTGCCGATGCTTGGGGCAACAGAACAGCGTGCGCCATTGCTCCAGAGGGGTGAAGTACGAAAGGCACTCCGGGCAGTGGCGCGGCCGGTGGTGCTGGAACCGGCTTGCGATCGACGCACCCACGCCCGCAGCGAGCGGGCAATCGCTGGCTGCGATCTGTGGAGGGGCGTGTAACACGGGCTTACTTGGCCTCGAGCTCGAGTAGCTCGGCGACGAACATCATCGCGGCCGCGCCCTTGATCGCGTTGGCATACTTCTCCTTCGCGTCAGTCGGGCGGTTGAGGTTGGCGTACTGGAGGCCGGCGAACGCCGTCGACTGGCGAAGCTGGCGCAACCGCGGCTCGCCCTCGAGTGTCTTGCGCAGCGTGTCGAGCTCGTCGAGTACGGCGTGCTGCGTCTCGGTGACGCCTTGGCGTAGATCGTTCTGCATGATCATTCTCCTGTGGATGCTGGCTGCATCTGTGATCCCCGACCCGTCGCGATCGGGGATCAAGGTTGCGGTCAGGCTTGGACGCACACCCATCGCTCGCCGTCCCAACGCTCGAGCAAGCCGGGATCAGGAGCGCCGCCAGCGTCGAGCGATCGCCGCGCTTCGTTCAATGCGTCTGCATCGTCGCGCGCGCCAATCGAGATCCCGCCATAAGGGCCGGCATAGCGATAGCTGACGTAGGGATGCGCCGCGATCGGCCGATCGTAAGTCGACGTCATGGCTCAACGCTCCTTGGTGAGAATGTCGGCGCACTCGAGCAGCTCGACGAGCTTGCGCGCCCAGATCTCGCACTGCGCCTGATCGCCGCACTGGCGGTAAGCCTGCGCCTTTGCGAGTGCGGTTGCGATCGCCTTCCGGTCCATAACCATGTCTGAATTCCTCCTGTTGTTGCGTCTTATAGGCACACCGTAAGGAGACAGTCAACAGCGATCTCGGGCGGTGCCCTGGACGATCTGCGCAACGCTCAACGCGCGCGGCCAGCTCGAACGGCCGCAGGCCGGCTCGAGCGGTGCGGCCGCGCCCTCATCATTCGCTGCCAAGCGAACGCGCGCAAGCAGCGCCGACGCAGTCGGTGCGACCGGCTTGCGCACAGCTCAATCTCTCCGCGCCCACGCCCGTTCCTTGTGGCCCAAGATCCGTCCCGCGCCCTCTTTTACCCCGGCCCATTGCTTTCGAACATTCATGAGGCCATTATTGCTCGCAGATCGGGGGTTCGGGATTGTTCCCATGTTCCCAGCGATGTTCCCACGGCGGAACACGCTAACCCACTGATAATACAGCGAAAATCGGCAATGTTCCCATGTTCCAACGGGAGGCGCGACAGCTACACGCATACACACGCACACTCGCGCGCGCATACGCGAGGATTTGTGTGTTTATGTGGGAACATGGGAACATGTAGATATAGGTAAGCGATCTCAATGACTTACGCGTTCCCAATCATGTTCCCAATCGATCAGGCAGTTGGGAACATGGGAACAATTGGCCGCGTCTCGCGACGATCGCGGCGCCGTGCTATGCGGCCTGATCGGACGCGACGACGGCGCGAATAAAGAAAGGACTTTTATGGACCAGCGGCCCGGACCGATCGAAGACGAGCTCAAAGAGGCCCGCGACACGGGGTTGCTCGCGGATCCCCAGCAGCTCGAGCTGATCCGCGACCAGATGCCCGATCGTGATGCAGCCACGGCCGTCGAGGTCGCGCGGCGACAGGGTCCAGGGCGGCGCAAGGGCTCGCGGAACAAGCGCAACGCCAAGTTCCGCGACCAGATCCTTTCGCTTGGTCAGCATCCGGGCATCGCGCTCCAGCGCGCCTATTCGACGCCGGTCGACGTGCTGGCGGCGCAGCTAGGCTGCTCGCTGCTCGAGGCCGCGCAGCTCGGGATCCGCGCCGCTGCCGAGCTGCTGCCCTACATCGAGGGCAAGCAGCCGGTCACGATCGACCTACGCGAGAAGCATGACGTGGTGCTGATCATGGCCGGCGCGCCGGGCGTCGCTGGCGCCGATCTGGAGGCGATCGGCGACGATGTGCGGCAACGTGGCACGCTCGACGACGCGATCGATTGGGATGGCGTGACGATCGAGGGCAATCGGATCGTCGACGACGACGGCGCGTAAGAACAGGGTAGAGCGTGACGTGACGTCTCGCGATCGCGGATCATAGGAGGCAGATCGCAGCGCAAACCGGGCAATGGTCGGCGGTCTAGACCCTGCCGAGACGGATCGCACCCCCTCCCCCCGTCGATCGGCGACGACGCCGCGGCGCCACCCCCTACCCCCCCAAGCCGCGCGCGCGCCCGGTCTCCAGCCCCCAAGCGCACGACACAGGTCGAAATCCGGGCCGAAATCCCGCCCTCACTACCTGTTCGCAATCTGAAAACCGCTAATTTTGAAAACGCCCTACGGGTCGGGGCGGGGGTATGGGTTAGCCGATTGACAACAGGCTTTCGGACCGTGCAGATGGGTAGGCCGGGAACCGACGCCGGCGCAAGGGGCTAGGGTCTGGGTTATGACGATTGATCGAAACGACGTGCTGCTCGCGGTCGAGGCGCTGACGGCGCTGAACGAGGCGAAGCTTCCCGATCTGAAACGGCTGTCGCTCGAGCACAATGCGCAGCTCGTCCGCATAGGCGCGGAGATCCGCCGGATGGCTGGTGGCGATCAGCCCTATCTCCCGATGATCAACGCAGCGACGACGCTGGATGCCATCGGCCGCGCAAAGCCGTTCGAAATGGTGCCCTGGGGCGAATGGATCCGCACGGCGATCGACGATCTGGAACGGCTTGCGCTCGAGCCCCCGGTCGAGCATACACCGAACCGGGCCGAGCACCGCGCCATCGCCGCGACCAGCCGCCCCCAATGATTACCGAAGCCGCACCCGGTCCTGAAAAGAGGACCAGTAGCCAAATCGAGCGATTGATGGCGCTCGAGAAGCTCGTTGAGCTGCTCGGCAGTCAGAAACGCGCAGCGGAAGCGATCCTAGTCGATCCATCTTCGTTTCGTCGCAAGCTTCGCGGCGATCGCGAGGTCAGTGCGTTCGAAATGAAACTAGCCGGCGACGAGCTGTTTCGTCTGGGAAATCAAATGCTCGAGTATGCCGAGCGAATTAGGAGTGTTCACGCATGACTGATACGACAGACCAGCAAGCGGTGACGGTTGCGCAGGAGGACCGGGAGGCTGCAGCAAAACTGTTCGGCTTCCCGGCGTGGGAGAACATCATGTACGTCGAGGATCGCGCAACGAGCGAACGTGTGCGGGCCGCCGTTCTAGCCTTCGCCCGCCACCGCCTCGCCTCTGTATCATCCGCGAGTGCAGAGGCTGTGACCGAAGCAGCAAAGCCGTGGGCGAATTATCATGGCGACCTGCCCGATTACGATCATCCGTTGCGGCCGGTATTTGAAAGCGGGATTCAGTACACGGTTGAAATGCTGGCGAAGCAATTGGACGTTGCCGAGTGGGTGCCGTGCGACGGGACGGAAGAGTTCGACGGCGACCTTGGCGGCACGCTGATGAACATCGTTTTGGAGGCCATGCCGAAGGACGAGCACGGCGATGCGATCTGGCCGCGCGATCTGCCGGGAAACGCCGCATCCTCCGAACCTGTACCCGCGACCAATCAGGCGGGAGAGGTGGAGCGAGCAGTCCTGACCCGCATCATGGTAGCTCATAACCGCCTGAACCGTTCGGAAACGACCGCGCAGGAGTTCGAGGATTACACGCTCCCGTTGCTCGCCGCCCTCGCTACCCAGCCCGCAACGTCGCAGGAGGGGGAGCGCGTCCGCCTGTTGGTCGCACAAGTCGAAGCTGGTCAGTTTGACGAGTTGGCTGCCGTCGCGGACCGGTGGGCTGAGGCTGCCGGCGTGCAGCGGATGATGAACGCCATTGCATCGGTGTTCGAGAAGTATGCGCCGCAGGAGATCATGGACCGGTTCCGCGAGAAGCTGGCGGGGCTGATGCATCTGGCGTTCGTAGAGGGTGCGGCACAGGGAGTTTTACAGATCGCCGCCACCCCGACGCCTCCCACCCTATCGGAGGACTTGACGGTGCTGACGTGCGATTGTGATTGCGCAACCGTGTGCCCTAATGGGAAGACCGGCAGCGAGGCAGTCTGCCAGATCCTAGTGAGGCAATGAATTGAGCACGCTTCCGCAGTTGATGAAGCCGGTAGGCCCCAAGGCGGAAGCGTTCGTGTGGGACAAGCGGATGATCACCGGCATCATGGGGCCGGTGGGATCCGCTAAAACGACGTCCTGCATCCGCAAAATGATCCAGTCGACGCTATGGCAGAACCCCGGCCCCGATGGCGTCCGTCGCGCGAAGTGGGGCGTCATCCGCGACACGTACCCGCAGCTCAAGAAAACTGCGCTCGCGTCGTGGTTTACGTGGTTCCCGAAGGAATTGGGACAGTGGAACGGCGAGGCGCCGTTTGAGCATACCGTTTCCATCCTGATCCCAGGCCAAGGCAAGCTCGAGATCACTGTCCTGTTCGCCGCTATGGGCGAAAACAAGGTCGAGGACGTCATGCGCGGCTGGGAGCTGACCGGGCTCTGGCTGAACGAGGGCGATCTTCTTTCGAAATCCGTCTTTACCTACGGTCTAGGCCGCATCGGTCGCTATCCGGGCGCGGTGCTGGGGGGCTGCACTTGGCGCGGTATCATTCTCGACATGAACGCGCCCGACGTGGAGAATTGGACGTATGATGTTTTCGTGGATCAGAACCTTGGGCTCGACAAGGAAATCGAGGAAAGCGTCAAGGAAGATCTGGGCGAGCTGTTCGGTGTCGGTTTCTATCGCCAGCCGGGCGGCCGTTCTAAGGATCCGATGCCCGAAAACATCACCAATCTACCGAAGGGCTACTATGCGCAGCAGATGATCGGCGCGTCGGCCGACTATGTGCGCCGGTTTATCGACAGTCTATTCGGCGCGACGCGTCGCGGGCAACCGGTCTATCCCGAATACAACGACGAGATCCACTGCGCGAAGCTGGAAAGCCGGGCGCACAAGCTCGCGCCGATCCCCGGCGTGCCGATCACGATCGCGACCGATCAGGATCTATCCGCCGCGGCCGTCGTCATGCAGCGCGATCACCGCGGGCAGGTCAGGATCCTTGGCGAAATCGTCAATTTTGCGGACAACGACGAAACCGAGCTCGAGCAGCTCGGCGCGACGGCGTTCGGCCGCAAGTGCGGGCGGTATTGCAAGGATGAGTTCCCCGATAACCCGGTCGCGGACATCGCATGGTGCGATCCGGCCGCGACGGCAGGCGAAAGCGCGACAGGCGCGGATCCGAGTTGGCGGCAAAACTTCCAAAAGGGTCTGAATGAGGAGCTGGGGCGGACCGGCAACGACACGATCCGCGTCAAGGCCGCGCCGATCCCCGGCAACAAGATCGACGAACGGCTCGACGCCGTCCGCAAACCCATGCTGCGACTGGTCGAGGGCGGCGAGCCGGGCTTCAAGATCTGCCCTGTTCGATGCAAGGTCACGCGCCGCGGGTTTACCGGCATGTATGTGTTCTCGCGGATCCAGTTGCGCGGGGGGCATGGTAGCTGGCAAGACAAGCCGCTGAAAAACGACTATGCGAACGTCCAGGATGCGATCCAGTACGGCTGCATCGCCATTGCCAAGCACGGCAACGGCAGGATCAGCGGCACGGGGCATCACCATCCAGGCAGCGGACCCGCCGCAACGCGTGTTCAGAACGTGAAGGATTACGATATTCATGCAGGGGGGTGAAAATGGCTGTCGTCGGTAAGGTTCTGGCAGCGCCGCTCAAGGCGATCGGGCTTGTCAAGACGCCGGGCAAGGCGCCCGCCCCTCTGGCCGCGGTCACCCGTGACGATGCGCGGGACATGGCGAGCCAAGCGGACGAATTGAGGCGACGCCGCGGCGGTGCCGCTGATATTCTGACTTCATCCGGTGGGGCCGAGCTCACCGGTGGGACCGGCAAGACCACACTCGGGTAACGGAAGGATCTACCATGCGACATTTTGCACTGATGGGCTGCGCATCCGCGCTTGCGATGGGGTTTGCCTCCCCTTCGATCTGTTCGATGGCAGCGGAGGGAAGCGACAGCGCCGGCGGATCCGGTGGCAAGGGCAAAGCGCCGGCGCCGGCCGATGTTCTCGCCGAAACGCAGCGTGCCGACGCGGCGATCGCGCGCGCGGAGGCGGCAGAAGCCCGGCTCGAGACGGCAACGCAGCAGATCGCGGAAGCGTCGCAGCGCGCCGACAAGCTCGAGCAGGAGCTTGCGCCGCACCGCGCTAACGAGCTCGAGCGCGGATCCGACTATGTCGCCAACCTCGAAAAGCGGCTGGCCGATGCGTCTGCCGTCGAGCCGCTCGAGAAGGTTCGCGGCCTGATCATCGACGCCGGCAGCGATTTTGCTATCGAACCGAAGGACGGCGAGGAAGTCGCCGACTTCTTCGAGCGGTTCGCGATCGCGGCGATGGAGTCCAAGGCCAAGCTGACGCAGGAACGCGACGACGCCAAGGAGGATCTCGTCCAGGCCGAAACCAAGCTCGCGGCCGCGCGCAAAAAGCGGGATCCCGGCGCGATCGCCAAGGGTCGCAGCTCGAAGCCTCGCAAGCTGGGGGCGGACTTCGACAAGCCCGAAGGCGGCAACGGTGATCAGAGCGAGCTCGATGTGATCATGGCGGGCGAAAGCGCGCTCGAGCTGGTCTTTTCGAACGGCACGAATGAGATCATGGAATTCGCGCCGTACGACGTCCGCGGCGCATCGTTCGAACGGCATGCGGGTGGCTGGCGTCTACGCGACGCCATCAACCTCAAGGGCGCGAGCGAGCTGACGCGCGTTCGCGGCGTGGCATTGCTCAAGGACGGCAAGCAGATCGCCTGGGCGCCGTTCCCGGAAGTGGTTATCGTTCCCGCGCATCAAGAAGTCGCCTTCGACAAGATGATCGTATTCGCATAAGACCGTCGCCGGCGCTGCGATCCGCAAGGACGCGAGCGCCGGCGAGCTCGGGGGCGCTATGGAAACGCAAGATCAGGATTGGGTGCGCGGGATCCTTCGCGATCAGGCGCGGATGGAAAGCGAGCGAAGCGGCTACGAGTCCACGTGGCGCGACATCGATCGGTATATCGACCCATTCGGCGCCGGCGGGTTCCTGCAAATCTCGCTCGGCAATCGCCGTGTCGAGGATCTGTACGACGTCACTGCGATCGAGGGTCTGGATCGGTGCACGGCCGCGATCGCCGGCCTGACCATCCCGCGCAATCAGAAGTACGAGCTCGTCGGGTTCGCGGACAAGGAGCTGATGAAGCTTCCCGCGGTCAAGCGCTGGTGCGCGCACGCGACCGATCGCAAGTATGACTGCCGGTATGCGCCGCACGCAGGGTTCGAAACGCAGGCGCACGAAGACATCAGGCAAGAGTGCAAGTACGGCACCGCGCCGCTATGGGTCGACGAGAAAAAGGGCGTCGGCCTGTACTACAAGGCTCTGCACCTGTCTGAAATCTGGTGTGACGAAAACTATTACGGCCGCATCGACCGCGTGCATCGCAAGTTTGAACAGACGTTGCGCCAGTCGGTCGACCAATTCGGGCTGGAAAACCTTTCCGATCGCGTGCGGACATTGTGGGACGATCCGAAAAAGCGCGACGATCGCCACGAGATTCTCCACATGATCCGGCCAAACTCGCAATACGAGAATGGCAAGCTGGGGCCGATCGGCAAGCCGGTCGAAAGCGCGTACATCGAGCCGGCCGAGAAGCATATCATTCGCCGCGGCGGGTATTATTCGAACCCGATCCCGGTGTCGCGCCATATCACCGGACCGCGCGACAAGTACGGCCGATCGCCGGCGATGAAGGTGCTTGCGACCGTGCGCGGGTTGCAGCTCATGGCGCGCACGGTGCTCGACGCCGGCAACAAGGCGGTGAACCCGGCGTATCTGTTCCACGACGATGCGCAGATCACGCAGCTCATCAGCAAGCCGGGCGGCATGAACCCCGGCGGGATCGACGAATATGGGCGGATCCTTGTGCGGCCGCTCGAGCAGGGCGGAAGCCTGCCGTTCGGCCTCGAGCTGATGAACGCGGAGCGCGCCGTCGTCGACAAGTCGTTCCTTGGCGAGTTCTTCCGCCTGATGTCGGACCCCTCGGATCGCCAGACGGCGACACAGGTGATCGAGACGCTACAGAAAGAGGGCGTGCTGATCGCGCCGTACATCGGGCGCCGTGAAACCGAAAAGGCGTATCCGGTCGCAGAGCGCGAGCTCGACATTCTGATGCGTGCCGACCAGATCGACCCGCTGCCGCCCGAAGTGCTCGAGGCGGGCGCGCGTCCCGTGTTCACCCTGACCAACCCGGCCGCGCGTATGGCGCGTGCGGAGGAAGTCAGCGGCTTTACGCGCTGGGCCGAGATCGGCGTCCAGGCGGCATCCGCCGGTGCGCCCGAAGCGCTCGACCGCGTCAATTGGGACACGGGGATGCAGGACGTCGGCGAGCTGCTCGGCGTGCGTCCGACGAACATTCGCACCGATGACGAAGTCGCCGCGATCCGGGCGGCGCGGCAGGACAAGGAAGCGGCCGCAGAGGTCGCGACCGTCGCACCGCAGGCCGCGGGCGCCGTGCTGGATCTGGCGCGCGCGAATGACTTGAGCAATCAGCTCGCAGCCGGTGGAGGTATGGGTTGAGCATCTACGAGCGATCGCGCGAAATGGTGGAGATCGTCGCGCGTCGGCTCGGGTTTCTCCGCGTCGTCAGCTATAAGCGGGTGTTCCACGACGCGGAGCTTCCCGGCAACGTCGTGTCGCGCGACGCGAGCCACGTTCTTGCGGATTTGCGCAAGTTCGCATGGATCGGCAAGCATTCGTTCGGCCGCGACCAAACCAATCGCATCGATCCGATCGCGATGGCGCGCATAGAGGGTCGACGCGAGGTATTTTACAGGATTATGGATCACTTAAATCTGGACGAGACGGCGATCCAGACTTTCATGGAGGTAAGTGTAGATGAATAGGGCACGTATGTTTGGCGGTGGCATTGCCGCAATGATGACGTCGGCGATCGCGCTGACGCCGTGGGCGCCTTCGTCCATGTGCATGATCGAGGGCGAAGGCGACGCGGGCGCCGGCGGGGGCGGTGGTGGCGCTGCCGGCCTGCTCGATGACGAAACGCCTACGCCGTCGCCAAGTCCGACGCCCACGCCAAGCCCGACACCGACGCCGACACCCGGCCCGACTGGCGAAGCTGATGCGCTTGCGTGGGCGTCGGGTGTGTCGACGACGGCGGACGGCGAGAACGCCAGCAACTTCGATTGGTTGAAGTCCAAGGGCGTCAAGGATCTCGACGGCCTGGTCAAAATGACGCGGGACACCGAGGCGGCGTTTCACGGCAAAGGAACGATCAAGGTTCCCGGCGAGGGCGCTAAGCCGGAGGAAGTCGCAGCCTTCAACAAGGCGATCGGCGTGCCCGAGAAAGCGGCCGACTATACGATCGAGCTGCCGGCGGTCGGTGAAGGCGACGACAAGCTTGAGCTCGACGTCGCGTTTCTGGATCCGATGCGCGAGGCGGCGCTAAAGGCCGGCGTCCCCAAAGCGGCATTCGAGGCACTCGGCAAGGCGTTCGTGCAACACCAGCTCGACAACATGGCGAACGCCGCGCGTGCGCAGGACGGCGAGGTTGACGCGCTTTACAAGGAATGGGGGCCGAACAAGGCGGCGAACGTCCAGGACTTCCGCGCCGGCGCGAAGGTGCTGGGCCTGTCCAGGGCGGATATTGCCGAATGGCAGACCGGCGCCGGCTCGAGGAAGGTCATGGAGAAGCTCGCCGCGATCGGCAAGATGGCCGGCGAGGATCTTCTTTCCGGCGGGCAGCGGCAGAATTTTGGCGTCGCCAGCAAGGAGGAAGCGCAGCGGCAGATCGCGGCAATGTCCAATGACAAGGACATTCAGGCGAAGCTCAAGCAGAAGGACGCCGCGACGGTCGCCAAGTGGAACCGGCTTAACGACGCGATCGCCGAATTCAGCAAGCGCGAAGCTAACACCAAGTGAAAGTGCCGCCTCGGCAACGTCGGTTGCTCGAGGCGATCACGCAACGCAGAAGGAAGTACGACATGACGTTGAAACCCGTAGAACCCGCCGATTTCGACCGATCGCGCGCGGCCGATCTTCACCAGACCGCGACGTCGCAGGCATTGCCGATGACCGCGACGCCGGCGCCGGAACACGTCCAGCGCGTCCACACCGAACGGCGCGAGCTGTTCGAGAAGCTGGAGAAGCTCGAGGCGTTCATCGCCGGCCCCGCGATCGGCGAGCTCGACAAGGTCGATGCGATGCTGCTCGAGTTGCAGGCAAGCGCAATGCGGCAGTATCTCGAGATCCTCGTACGGCGTCTCAACCGGTTCGGGGTCGCCTGATCTCGCGGCCGGGGTAATCCGCCAAGGTGGGGGACCGGCGCTAGGCGCGCTGAGTGTAGGTTGGTTCGATGCCAACCCCCGGCCACACCAAACCGCGCCGGCGGTTTCCGGCAACACAGGAGTGCAACGTGGGAGATGAAAATACGGTCGGCAGCGCGTCCGACGATCGCACGGCGAACAACGCAGTTCGCCACCAGTACCGGGTGCTCGACGACAGCGAAAAGGCGGCAATGCTTGCGGTCAAGGATGCCGGTGCGGCGTTCCTCGACATGCTCGACCAGCACTGCAAGCCCGGTCGGGAAACCGCGCTCGCGAAGACGAATTTACAGCAGGCGGTCATGTGGGCGGTGAACGGTATTACCGGCTAACGCGTTCGCGATCAGGTAACACATATTGACAGGCCGCGGATCCCGTTACAGGTTCCGCGGCCTGTTCCTTTGGGGGGGCGGACCCCGGATTAGCCGAGCCATCGGCCCCGGCGCTGATGGGAAAGCCACCCGGCGATCGGCCGTTAAACGATAGAGCGGCCCGGCTATCCAGCCGACTAGCCTTTCGCAGATGATCCGCACTTTTCATTTGTAGGGAGGCCCCGATGGGCGACGTTACCTTTACCGCGCAGACCCGTTTCGAAAACAACATGCGTCTGGCACTGAACCAGACCAAGCCCAAGCTCGCGATCCATTCCGCCGATCGCGATTGCGCCGGCTCGGACAAGATCAAGATCGACAACGTCATTCAGAACAAGAAGACGTCGAAGAAGACCGAGCGTGAAACCGACGTCCAGTACGATCAGACCGGCTGGGATGGCATCTGGGTCGCCAAGCCCGACGCCGACTATCTCGCCAAGCTGATCGACAACGACGACAAGCTGATGACGGAAGTCGACCTGGAGGGCGGCGAAGTCATGGCGCAGAGCGCCGCGATCAACCGCGCGTGGGACGATGCGTGGCTGGGCGGGTTCTTCTCGTCGATGATCACCGGCAAGCAGGGCACGGTTCTGAACCCGTTCCCGATCGGCAACGTCGTGCCGGTCGATCTGCGCGTCACCGGCACCGGCCCGACCGGGATGAACACCAAGAAGCTCAAACGCGCGAAGCGGATCCTGACGCAGAATTTCGTCGACATCGAGAATGTCGAGATCTTTATCGCGTTGACCGCGCAGGCGATCGAAGATCTCGAAGGCGAGATCGAGATCACCAACGCGGATTACAAGTCGCTCGGCGCGCGCCTCGCACCGGACGGCAAGACGATCCTCGGCATGCTGGGCTTTACGTTCGTCACGATCGAGCTGGGCAATCCCCTGTTCGACAACTCGGCGCTGACCGTGACGACGGACGGCAACAACTATCGCAAGCTGCCCTTCTGGTCGAAGGACGGCATGGTGATGTGCCCGTGGGAACGCCTGTTCACGTCGGTCGACCCGATGCCCGGCAAGCATCACGCGCATCAGGTCTATTCGCGCACGACGGTTACGGCGTCGCGCACGGATCAGAACCGCTGCGGGTACGTGCTCGTCGCCGAGTAAGCCAACGCGATCGCGCAGCGCCGGCGGGTTATCCGCCGGCGTCCTGCCATCGCTTTTGAAGGGAACACCGAATGCGTTACTATTCTCGCGAACAGGTCGGCGTCCTGGATGGGACGGTACAGCCGCCCCTCCTTGCTGACGGCCAGCTCATCAACGCCAAGGAGCGCCGCGTGCGCGCTACGATCAACTTCGCAGATCGTCAGCTCGCGATCGGCGACGACGTCATTCTCGGCAAGCGTCCGCGCAACTCCTACTACATGGGGCATCGCATCATCGCGAGCGTCTCGCTCGGCGCTACGACGCTCGCGCTTGGCGCAGTCGGCAACAGTCAGAAGTATCGCCCGGCCGCAGTGTTCACGTCGATCGATACGCCGCTCGCCGTTGCGCTGACGGCACAGGTCGCAGCCGACAAGCTCGCGACCGATGAATTGCAGCTTGCTACGTTCGCCGCAGCGGCACCGCCCGCGGCGGGTCTTCTCGTCATCGAGACGATCTACACGTACGACTGATCCCAAGGCGCGGGCGGGTTCACTCCTGGCTTGCCCGTGCTTCCGTCGACCTCGCTGGCAGACCGAGGGGGATAGTCTGCCACCAAATTAGGGGATCTGAAATGCCGCTGGATTATGTGACCGTCGCCAACCTCGCGTGCGGTTTTTTCGGCGAAGACAATCAGATCTCGGACAAGGATCAAGACAGCAAGGCGGCGAACGCGGTTCGCAACGCATGGGATCTGGTCCGCCTGTTCGTGCTATCGAAAACCGACTGGACCTTCGCGACGCGCCGGCAACGGCTCGCAGCTCGCGTTCCTAACGTCGAATGGCCGATCATCAACTTTGAATTCGCCTATCCGCTGCCAAGTGATTTCGTAAAGCTCGTCAGCGTGTTTGATCAGCAGATCGGCGAGGAAGACTTTGCGCTCGAGTCTGGGCCGAACGGGCGCGAGATCCTGCTAGACCGCCGCGGCCCGCTCGAGATCCGGTATATCTGGGACGTCGAGGAAGTCGCGCGTTGGTCGCCAGAATTCATCGAAGCGTTTTCCATGCGGCTCGCATGGCAAGTTGCCGATCAGCTATCCGGCGACAAGCAGCGCAAGCAACAGGCGCTCGACGCGTTCAAGACGGCGATCACCGACGCGCGCGGATCCGACGCGCGGCAGAAGCCCCCGCGGCAGATGGTCGAAACGGACTGGTCGCGCGGCCGTCGCGGCTATGGCCTGTCGACCCGCGCGCCGGGCACCTACTGATGGTCAAGACGATCATACCAACCGGCAACGGTGGCGAGCTATCCAGGCGGATGGAAGGCCGCGTAGATCTCGACGGGATCTATGATCGCGGCTTTGCCGAAATGTTCAATTTCGTGCCGACGGTTGAGGGGCCGATCGGCAAGCGGCCGGGGACGCGGCATATCGCCGCGGGGTTCGGTTCGTGGATCTCGAGCTATGTGCCGCAACTCCGACAGGGCTATATTCTGGAATGGGGCGAGCAGGCGCTTCGCTTCTACACGAACGGCGGGCAGATCCGCGACGGCGCCAACCCCTACCAGATCTCTACGCCGTACGCGGCCGCGGACGCTCGCAAGATCTGGAAGCACAAAAGCAAGGATCGGCTCTACCTGACGCATGCCAGCTATCCGCCGGCGTCGCTCAACCGCACGGGCGCCGCGGTGTTCAATGTCGCGCCGCTGCCATTGATGCGCGGACCGTTCAAGACGCAGAACGGCGACGAGGCGATCCGGGTCAATGTCAGTGCGACGACTGGCACGGCAGTGGCAACGGCATCCGCGGCGATCTTCAAGCCCGGCCATGTCGGCGCACCTTTCCTGATCGAAGCGCAGGACTTTTCCGACGTGACGGCATGGGAGCCGGGATACAACGGCGTCACGATCGGGGCAAAGCGGCGATCGGACGGCAAGGTCTATCAGGCGGAAACCGCCGGCAAAACGGGGACCGTCCAGCCGACGCACACGGAAGGCACCGAATACGACGGCGCCGCGATCGGCAAGGACATCAACGACAAAGACGCCGGCGGGATCAAGTGGACGTATCTTTACGATCGGTTCGGCGAAGCGACGATCGCGACCGTCGCCCCCGATGGCCTGTCCGCTACGCTCAACATCACCCGGCGCTTTGCCGACAGTCTTGTTTCGACGCCGTCTTTCCGCTGGGCGCACTGCGCATTCAGCGCCGCGGAAGGCTGGCCGCATCTGGCGTGCATCTGGGCGGGTCGTCTGTTTCTGTTCAAGGAGCTGGAATTCTACGGGTCGGTCCGAAACGACTTTTTCAACTTCGCCTATTACACGGACGGCGGGCTGTTCGCGGAGGATATGGCGTTTCGGCGTACGCTGGGATCCAGTGAGGCGCCGATCTGGGTCAAGGCCGATCAGCAATTGCTTGTCGGCACGCCATCGGGCGAGCTGTTGCTTGGCGCCATCAACTCGCAGGCGGGCGTATCGGGCGACAATATCGACGCCTTCCCGCAATCGAGCTACGGATCGTCCGACGTCGAGCCCGTCGACATCGGTACGGGGATCCTCTTCGTCCAGCGCGGCAACCGCAAGATCCGCGAGGCTGAATACCAGTTCGAACGCAACAGGTTCGTCGGCGTCAACACCACGATCTACGCGCGCCACATCATGCGATCGGGATTGCTCCAGCTCGCCTACCAGCAGGAGCCGGAAGAATTGGTGTGGGGCGTCCGCAATGACGGCGTGATGATCGCGCACGCGCATAGTCCAGAACAGCAGATCAAGGGCTTTTCCCGCGCCGCGCTGGGCGCCGGCCGCGCGTTGTCGCTGGCGACGATCCCGGCGGACAATGCCGAGACGGACGAATTATGGATCCTTGCGGATCTCGACGGCACGCGGGCTGTTCTACAGCTCGGCGACTGGTGGGAAGAAGACGAGGACGCGACGGATCTCGAGCAGCTCGCCAAGCTCAAGGAGGCGTTTTTTGTAGACTTCGGCGTCTCGTACCGCGGGGCGCCGAAGACGAGCTTTACGCAAGGGCTGTCGCATCTGGCCGGACGCGACGTTCGGATCCTCGCCGATGGCGGCGTGGTCGGCGGGCGATCGGTGACACAGGCCGGCGTCCTAACCCCGGATCTGCCCTATCCGGCGTCGACGGTGCATATCGGCATCGGATACCAAGCCCGGCTGAAACCCATGCGGCCCGAGCTGCGCGGCGCCGGCACTGTCCAGGGGCGGCGCAAGCGCGTCGTCAAGATCATGCTTCGCCTGATCGACACCGCGGCCGCGTATCTGCGCAACCCCAAAGGCCACCTTGACAGCATGATCGACCGGCCGCGCAATGCGAACATGGACGAGCCCGTGCCGCTGTTCAACGGCGACACCAAGAACACCAGCTATTCGGGCGCGTACGATCGCGACGGCCAGCCTGTCATCGTGTCGGACGATCCGCTACCAATGATGATCTCGGCAATCATGCCAGACATCGAGATAGAAAATTGACGGTAGACTTTCGCGATATGCTGGCCGGTGATCTGGTACAGCTCGAGCTCCAGAGCAGTCAGGTGCATGCGCTCGACGCGTATCTACCGGGAATGTCGGTAATGGATAAGGGGCGCGATCTGGCCGAGAACGGCACCGCCTGGACGGCGATCGCCGATGGCCGGATCATTGCATGCGGAGGCTTTCGCGACATCTATGCCGGGCAGGGTCTCGCGTGGGTCGCTATGGCGGATGGCGTCGGGGCGGCGCATCTGGCAGTAACGCGGCACGCGCGGCGATGCGTCGAGTCCGGCACCTATCACCGGATCGAAGCGACGGTCGAGGCCGACAACGATCGCGCGATCGCATGGGCGACGATCATCGGGCTCGAGCCGGTACATACGCTGCGCAAGTGGGGGCCGAATGTAGGGTCTTATATCCTGTTCGAGAGGGTGGCATGACGATCGGCAAGGCATTCGGGCAAATCATCGGGGGCGTCGCGCAGCAGGAAGCCGGCAAATACACGCGCAGCGTCATGCAGACGAACGCGGCGAATGCCGAGGCTGACACGCAAAGCGAGATCGAGCGGCTGCGCACGACGGCGCGGCTCGCGATGGGGCGACAGGTCAATACGCCGGGCGCCAGCGGGCTCGAGTTCAGCGGATCCGCGCTCGACGCGCTTCGCGAAAGCGGCATCGAAAGCCAGCTCGAAATGATGCAGACGCGCCGGCAGGGTGCGACGGCCGCAACAGGCTATCGCACACAGGGCAAGATCGCGTATGCGCAAGGCTACAACGGCATGATCCAGGGCTTTGCCGGCGCCGCGGCCGCGATCGGCGAGGACGCCAAGGATTATGCTGCGGCAGGCAGTGGGGGATAAACGATGGCGGGATCTGGCGGAGTCTATCGGGCCGGTAACAATCCGGGCGGCTCGACACGCTTCGCAGGGGCCAGCCCGGATGCGTT
>Ga0265797_10001595_pt1 | contig 39742 bp, 40 predicted proteins | sample P2T30metagenome_FD_192433 | JGI IMG/M metagenome (GOLD analysis project Ga0265797, IMG submission 192433) | Plant litter microbial communities from East Loma Ridge, Irvine, California - P2 T30 | ecosystem: Environmental > Terrestrial > Plant litter > Unclassified | place: USA: California...
TTGGCATGAATGTGATTGCAACATCTGATGTTTTCGCTTATCATCAGTACGAACTTGGTCGACTCTTTTCGCTTCCAGACAGGTTGTGCAACATACAGATACGAGTCGAAAGCTGATGGTTACGTCAACTACAAGCTTTCAAGGAAGCGGCCAAAGCACCGGATCTCAAGGCGAGTTGCCATCGCAACCAACCCTAACGGCAACGGCAGCGCAGCCCCGCACTTGCCTCGGCTAGCCCTTTGTGCGCTAACCCAGTCTCGAGGTCGTCCGCAAAGGCAGTCACGTCAGGAAGGACATCTGCATTACTGTCCACACCCTTCCACCCCCGCCTGTTGCGATATATATGAATTCAAGTCCTCCAAAACCTCAACTTGTCCTGTAGCATAACTCGAGGGCCTCCTGCACAGAGTCAAAGTCATGCTCGTTAATTCCACTGCACTCTACCGGCCGATTCATTCTGCAGTCACCCAGTCGCAAATTCTGTCACACCATGTCCTCAAATACACCGCATCCTAGAACCATTGCCCTCGAGCGACGAGTCGCTATAGAGATCCGAGCCGGCAATCTCGCAGAAGCCATCGAAATTCTGCGTCTCGCTCAGGATCGTGATCGTACGCATTGAGTCTGCGAATCTTGTAGCAACTCACGCCGCTGATACTAGTAGTACACAGGAAACCAGTTACATTCCTCGATCTGCCGGCGGAACTACGAACTCGAATCTATGAGCTGAGCGACTGCCTTCGAGTTGAATGTGACCAGAAAAAGAAGTTCGGCTTCGCCAGCACTATTCATGCAGATGTCGCTAGCCTCCACCAGATACCCTGCAAATATGACAGTGGCATGAGCTTGATGTAAGTACATACGGTGGGACCATAACTTATGCTCGAAATTGTACTTACAGGCTGCAAGTCCTGTGCCTCTGGGCATGTACAAGTGTGGCATGTCGATATCGCTGCCTGACAACGAGGGCTCTTGGATCAGTTGCAGCTACAACAGAAGTGTAGCTCAGCAACCCGACCTTACTCGAGTTTGCCGTCAAGTCCGAGATGATACCTTACCCATGTTCTACGGAAGTAACCATTTTGTGCTGGATGGCGACTATTTCGGGACTAGTTACCGCAAATGGCTTCGTGTCATCGGACCTCTGAATGCCGCATTGCTGCGTACCGTCACTCTGAGTTTGGGAGTGAAACCAGATAAATCATTCCAGCGAGAGGTAACCATCAACGGTGCTAAGGCTATCTTCCAATGGCTGCACAGCGAATTAGGACAGCATACGAAGATAAATGCAGCCTGGTTTCAATACCATTGGCCATACCTCGAGAGCGTTGATGTCCTACATACAGAGCCAGCATGAGTTTGTACATCCCTTATATAGGATAATAGTGAGCAGCCGTTCAAATTCTTCGAACCGATAGCGATCTCTTCGTTCTTCTCTGGGTCGCGGATCTCAACTTCATCGTGTTCAGATACCTGCCATCGGCATAGACACACTCGATCGCAGTGATCGTCGTCTGCTTGACACGCGCGCCTCTGCAGCCTCGATGTTTTCCTTACCAACAAGAACCTTTACTGAACAGAGCTGAGAGATCATAATGACTTCGTCGTGGACTCGATTCTAGGACCGTCTCGCAGGTTGAATGTAAATGGTGGCATGTTGTATCACGATGTCCAGCTGTGGACGGTCTGGCTGTGCCGTTCGATAGACAAAGTAAAGAAGTCCCTTCCAGATCCTTGTGTAATGGCGCCATGTCGACTTTTGCAGTTTCACCAATAGCGGGCGGTCAGCAGCAATCGGTCGCTTTACAAAGCTGTTAATCTGGACTTGATCAAAAACGTTGATGCTGTCGTTGCAGACGGATTGGTATGCATCCTCGACCACACGTTCGAGGCTGTTGTATATAGAAAGCAGTACTGGCTTAGTGGTTGCATCTGGCTGTCTCACTAACGTAGCGACATCGAGTAAGCAGTGACCGTGTATGAAAGCCATCGGGTCAAATGCAGCCAAGGAGAAGTCTCTTTTCCACTTGTTTTCTCACTTGCTATGTTGCCTCGCTTTTCCTGATTTTGCTCAGTAGTAGCAAGGTCCTGTAACACTGAAGCAGCTACCGAATCTGGAATCGCGGCTCGTCGTCTAGCATCACTGCTCTCGGCTCGCCTCTGCGGGAGCACTGCGAAGTAGCTTGTGTGACGTCCTGTGTGGAAAAAGCGCTGGCAACAGACAGGTTCCCATGCATCCGCTTGCTTCTGGAAAAAAGCATGAAGTGACGCCGCTGCCCTGGAACCGCCCCTTCTCCCTGCCGCGGTCCAGTTGTGTGCTGCTCGCCAATGCTTCTTCAGACTGTCCATCGAACGGCAGACGAAGGTGCATTTCTCCGGCGCCAGTCGACATTGCTTCCCGTCCCGGAATAAACGTAAGCCATGTACAGGCTCGTTGACAGCCTGTGGAACCTCGAAGTGTTCGTGGGAGTGAGAGACTGCCTGCCAGGCTTGTACTTGGTCGCATATAAGGGCCCTCTCTGCTTTTGGCAGCCTGCTATGCTTTTCTCTGAGGTGGGTACGAGCATTATCTGGCCAAACACAATAGTGGCAGATCTTGCATAGTACGACACGATACTTTGGCAAGCATGTGAAGTAGTCTAAAGCGCTGGTCATCTCTTAGGAAGTCATATCAGGACACTAGTCAGGCTCGATGGAAATGAATCGTAGAAGGTGGGATATAGGAAAAGATCTAGAGTGAAGATGGAGGAAGCGTATAGCCCTTTTACTCACCGTATGTATCTCCTCTACGCGTAAACAGCGCGTGCTTCGCGTACTGCTTGCGCGCTTTTAATATATCTATTACAGCCTTTGCATGAAGACTATAACTCAAGCAGGGCTGGAAAGTAGATGCATGGGGAGCGGGAACAGCGGACAGCGCCGGGCGGGAGACCAGGGGAGTAAAGAACTTCAAAACATAGAGGCGCGGTGCAGAATCAGAGTGACGAAGAGACACATAGCGGGCGTGGTTCAAGAGATCCAGGCACATAGTGCATACAAAAGACGACCAAGAAAGCTGACAGAAGCGCTTGGTACGTGTTTCAGGCAGAGAGGAGCAGAAAGTGGAGTCGAGTCGTTTGAAGAGTCGATATCTTTGGTTATACTACTTAGGATGTGAATAGGATTGATAAAATAGGATTGATGTAATTTGGGTACAACCTGATACTACTTTCGGTTAGTGATAAAATGGGATTGATACAATCCCGTTTGAGAATTGTGAGTAGCTTGTTTCATAGTAAAGTACTAGGTACAGCTGACTTCCCTCTGTCGGCTATACTACTGTAGGAGATTGTGGAGAAAATCGAGAAGGGCAAGTGGGATGCGAGACCTAAGCACGTTTTCGACTATGAGGATATCGTTGCTGCTCATGAGATGTTGGATTCGCATGATGCGGGCAGGAAGATTGTAGTTAGGCATTGACATGAGACACCTTCGAAGTCGAATTTGATCTCTGGACGTACAGGCCCGTTATTGAAGAGACGACGTGGCGCGAACGTTTACCGTAGCTGGCGGATATGTGCGGAGCCAGCGGCTAGTCTGAGGTGTTCATAATACTGTCAATTCGTAGCTACATAAGATACTAAGTTACAAGCTGTATAGTAAAAACTACTGCTACAACATAGACCAACCCGCTCATCCCTTTGCTTGCAGCGCTGCCAGTTTGTTCCGCTGCCGCAGGCGTAGCAGATTCGCTCCCAGCATCTTCTTCTTGGGAAGTCTCTGATGGTACTTCGCTGCTGCCTCCTCCAATGCCGCTCATGATGGCATCTCCAAGGCCTCTCGTTTCGGTCGCAGTCCCAGACGACACCGTCACGATGTCTGTACCGCTGATGCTGACGGTCTCGCCGTCTATGACAGTCGCTCTGCCCGGATACACGAGTTGACCTGCAAAAGTTGCGGCCGGAGTGGCTATGGGCTCTGTCCGTGTCTGCTTGTCGGAAGCTACGATGAAGTTGCTTCCGCTCAGACTCACAGTGGCACCGTTGACGACGACCGCAGTGTCTCGGTCGATGGTATGCCCTTCGAAAACTGCTGGGGCTGCGTTGATGTCTGCCAGCTGCGAGGTCCTTGTGGATGTGCCCGATGCTATGATCAGATTGTCTCCGTTCATGCTGACTGTCACACTGTTGATCACAGTAGCCTCCCCGGACTGGACGGTCTGTCCCTGGAAGACCACAGGCGGCGTGTTCACAGCGGCAACAGGCTCAGTCCGAGTGGATGTGCCCGATGCTATGATCAGATTGTCCCCATCAATGCTCACTGTCGCACCATTGATTACAGTAGGTTCTCCGGACTCGACAGTCTGTCCCTCGAAGATAGCAGGCTGTGGCGTGCTCATCACACCCACAGGCTCGATATTTGTCTCCGTTCCCGAGACTATGACGAGATTACCATCACTAAGTGATGCTGTCTGTCCATCAACGACCACGGCGGAGCCAGATTGCACAGTCTGCCCGCCGAATGTCACTGGCGGCGGACTCGTTTCGGTAGCGGCAGCAGCGATCCTTCCCTTCGTACCCGGCGCTGATTTAACATCCGTTGCAGCAGCATGTGAGCCTGGCTGGTTTTGACCATTGCCGCCAGCGGGCGAGCCCGTAGATTCTCCATCACTCGGGCCCAGTAAGGATGCTATGATCTCTCCGACGTTCTGTGATGTGTTCGTGGAATCTACTTCAGTGTTTTGGGCATCTTGGCTCGTGCCGGGCGTGGCGGACACAGGCATCACTCCAATGGCTGATGTCGGGGCGGGTTGATCGCCATTGTTGGACTCCTGCGTTTGCTGCGTTGCTTGGGTTGAGGGCGTGTTCTGAGGGACAGGTGGCACTGTTGAAGATTTGCTGGGCTGTGCATTCGTGGTCGGCTGGGGATCTCCGGTCAGTCGGTCGATTGTCGTCGGTTGGACATTTGTAGGTAGCTGTGTGGTGATTGTCGGCTGATCTTCCGGTGTCGGCTGAGTTTCTGGAGGTGCTTTCGTGGTCGTCGGCGGCTGTTCTTGCGTTGTTGGTTTTGGCTTAGTAGTCGTCTCCACCGGCGCTGCTCCCATTCCAACGAAGTTCGAAGACGTTGCAGTCAGCTGATTGACAGGCGCATGGACGGTCGGCTGACCGACCCCGGGCATAGTGTAGCACTTTTCAATGTACGGAAACAGGGAGCTAACAGTGGCATTGCTTGCAAGCCATGCCAACAATCCGGTCGGCAATGGGAGCGCCGCTTGCCCGTCGGGGATCTGTGTGGCTACTGGCTGGATGTAGTGGCCTTCGAATTTCATTGCGCCTGCGTCGGAATAGCCCGATGATATTGATGCAGTATCACTATACCACATGCCAGGGAATGGGGGACCTGGGGATCATGGTCAGCTAGGCGGCGCTTGAATTGTTTTCGCAGTAGAGAGGGCCCACCCTGGAAGAGTTTCGATGCAGCCATCCCATCGGGTGGAACAAATGTGGGTACAGCGGTTGAAATGTAAACAGTCGAATACACGGGATAATCCCATGTTGTTGTGGTAGTATAGGTAGCGGTCGCTGTGGTAGACCACGAGTGATCCGGTTGCTCACTGAATGAAAACTCTGTAGTCACATATGCTGTACTCGTGGGTATCGCTCCAACACTAGTCACTGACGACCTGATATAAGTCGACCAGTAACCGCACAATCCGCCATAGTCTGTTAGCGGTGTAGTGATGTTGCTTGGAACCGGCGGACGAAATGTGAGGACTTCAGTTCATGGTTAGAGCCCATTGAAGATAATCGATAGCTTGTTATGTGCGCACTTACTGCCAAAGTTCATCCACTCATTGTAGGGTGTGGGCGAGGCACTATGGTTGTCAGTTACCTCCAAATCGCCGTTCATCCGACACTCACATTGTCAAGTCAGTAAAATCCCAAGCAGCGACTGTTTTGTTATCGATGGCCGTGCCAGCATAATCTCCAGCACCAGTGAGCCCAGCACCAGCTCCAGTCAAGATGTTCGTAGGAAGGATGAATGGCGAAGTAATGGGTTGAAAGCTCCCAATGTATGTGCGGAACGCCGAAGCCGGGAACGTCTGGTTGGCGCCTTTGTAAATTGTTGTTGAGTTGAGTACCTTCGTGGAGTTGTCGTCGTACCGTGCAAAGTTAGTGATGACTGTTGCAACCACTTCCTCAACACTCGTGCTCCACCATCTGTTTACACCAACCTGGGCATGATCAGTACGACTCTTGAACACACATGGGGCGCAAATAGACCTACGGCGAATGTGCCACCCACGACAAAACAGCAAGGCGGAGGTTCAGTAATGGCGGAGGCGGCAGCCGTTGTGGTTGTTGGAAGAGTGTCTGTAGAAGAATTGCTGAACTCCGCGGATAGACTGGTCTGCCTTGGTAGTATCTGGCACCATACTGAAGGCACCAATAGTACCAGAAACCTGAACAAGACCATTGTAATGTGATGCGCGTAACTTACAATAGTCACAATGATGAAGGTGGTGAGACCTGCCGATGAAGACGTCTCTTCACTTGTACGAGCGGCACAGCATCGGACCAACAACACCTTGCCCTTCTCGTAGAGCAAGGATCTACATAGCGGCAGTACATGTGCCTGCAAATATAGTCAATACCATGCCGGTGTGCATTCGCGATAGTCGATTGGTCTTAGGCGGAAATGTGGCGTCGTACGAAGCGACTTGGCTGCAGAAGGATGCCGCCAAATGCCCGGTGAGCGCCCAAAGCTGGAAAGCTGAAGTAGACATCCGGAGAATGCTCACAATCCAAGAGGCCGCCTGCGTTGGTCCTTTCCGTTGTCTCCTGAGGTAAGCCTCTTGCGAATTGCAGACGTCGGAGAAATCGGGTACGCGCCTTCGAAGAGGGGAAATCCCCAACATGTAAAGGGTGTCTCTATGTGTCTGTTCCTCTGATCCTGCTTCACTGGGTATGCGCAGCTGAGGCGATGCCAAAACGAAATCTATTATCAGATCACATCCTGGTGATACACGCGCATATCACACAGATCCTTCGGCAGACGGCCCCAAGGTACAAAGCCACAAAGCGGGACAAGTTGCATCACGGCGGTGACCTATGCTCGATGGTGCGTCCTGCGATAGGCGTCTGCATTGCCAACGTATAAGATCTCTACGACCTATCGCCATGGATCTTTACGTGCGCTTTGTAGTCAGTCACTGCCCACTCGTGGGAATGACAAGCTTGGAGGACTGGGACGCCCTTCCGCTATCTTGCGAGGAGCCAATTCACCGGTGGAGCCTTGCCATAGGTCATGCTGCCGGCACTAACAATACAACCTTGCAGACCAGCCACCCAGTAGAACAGTCATATAAGCGATACAGTGCCACGACATGCCGCTGAGCTGCTCATCACGAGATAGAGTCTCGATGGTGGGTTGCAAATTCACTCTCACTGTACAAGAGGGACCAATATTCTCTTCCGTCGCTCGTCAGCAGTGAAAGAGCAACCAGAAAGGTCTGGTCGGCCATGGCCTTGCGTGGCGGTGGTTTGGCAAGTGGAAGACCCTTCTCTCTCACAAATAGTAGCAGAGGAGATCGGTTGTTGTAATAGCAGCTGGACAAGTATTCTTCCGCCCGTTCCCCGACATTCCACCTGGCTTCTGTGGCCAGGCCGAACAACATGTGCATGCAAAGACGGACGAATTACGACCGCCTGAGAGCGAATCTGCCCCAGCATTAGTGGTACCGACCGTTCTGCATAGTCACATCTTCACCTATCCAGACTCTCAGGATAGCATCACTCAAGGATACTTGTCAAGGCGTCGACTGACCTTCGCCATCATCCGTGGGTGATTCATTTCGATGCGACAGACTCGATTGATGTTCACGAAAAGAATTGACTTTGAGCAGGATTGACAAGAGGAAATAGCGGACCGCAAGAGCCGATCGGGCGGTTGACGAAGAAAACAGAAGCCTGTGCCGATCTCGTCAATCACCTTGGCACGCTTACCTAATCGACTCGTCCAACAATTCCTTCCCGCTTCCTTCTCCTGGAGTCTAGAGTCCAGACATGAAGCCGCGTGGACATGACGGACATGCTCGATCCTTCGTGAACTCTGAATGACAGCTACACGCGACTGCGCCCACCGTCGTACCATTCTGTACCAAGAACTACTACAGCATACAGAAGAATGGCTCATATCGACTCACTCACCAGCCACCAGGCAGCAGCACGCCAAGTCTTTTGAGGAAAGTAAAAGATTGGTGCGTGCTTGTTACCTTGGGTCGAAGAGTGGGGGAAGGACGGAGGAGGAGGAGGAGGAGAAGCTTGAACCGTTGCGCTGCGCCCGACACAAACATCATTATTGTCTCCAGCCCGCAGTACATCAAGACGTGCAATGCGACGACGAAATCCACAAAGATGATGGTTCCCGCTGCAAGGAAGCGAGTAGCACACTCCAAGAGTCATGCAGGATGCAAGACATGCCGGTATGTAAGCCATTATATCCATCCATGACAAGTACCTGAATGACATGTACATGTGCATGTACTTCGTTCAAGATATCACATCACCATCTCACAACACTTCCAAGTGCACGACGTGTCAAATGCGACGAGACCAGACCCGTTTGTCAACGATGCACAAAGTCGGGGCGAGCTTGCGACGGCTACAAACCTCCTCCTCGAGTTCATCTACACAACATCTGCCCACGACCACGGCCATTAATAGAAAGGAAAGACTTTGAATCCATCGCTCTGGACTTCTTCCGCCTGGCCACCATACACCAACTCCCATGCGCTTCCGCCACTGAGACACCTTGGGAGCACGTCGCTCTGGACCTGGTATACCAACAACCATCCATCGCAGCCGCAGCTTCAGCCTGTGCCGCTCTTCACCGCGCCGAGACAGATGCCCAAGACCACAGCCAACGCGACTTTGCACTGCAACAGTACAATAAATCCCTGGCCCTTCTGCGCGACTACATCACCAAGTTGCGACCGGAAACGACAGACGACGACAATCTCGTTGTGCTCGTCGCCTGCCTACTCTTTTTCACCTACGAGACCTTTTCCGGCCAAGATGCCAAAGCTGCCCTCCATCTGCGCACAGGTCTACGCATCATCCATGAGAGACGACGTCCAAACGACGAGCCACTGAGGCCCAACGACAGACATGTTGTGGTCGTCAACTCTGACCCCAAAGGCTTATTCGACACCCTCGTGCAGACTTTCATCCGACTCGACTCTGATTACCCGCTGACTGGACACGACGACCCGTAAGTTCTTTCCAGTCCAGCCTGGTGTCTCGTGCGCGCTTGTCAAGACTGACTCCCTCAGCTACCTCTACCCAATCTGCGACGAACCCATGCCCTCAACTTTCTCCAACCCCGACCAAGCCAGCCTCCACCTGGAAATCGCCACAGCCAAAGTTTTCGATCTCTTCGACGACATCTTCATCCACACCCACTGCATTCTATCAGAGCACAAAGACCTCGACAGCCTCAGCGAAGACGCCCAAAACTGCCTCGTTCGCGCGGCCCTCCGCACCGTGGACCTGGACGACTCGCTCATCGAAAGCATAGAACAAGCTAAAGCCACGCTGCATTCCTGGATGTCCGCCTTTCAATCCTCACCGCGCACGGAAAAGAACCGCATCTCCCACATCTCGACGCAAATCTTCTTCTTCTGCGTCTGGATCTGGGTCGCGACTTGGCGTGATGCGACTGCTGTGATGGTCGACCGCTTCGAGCCGCAGTTCGAGTACTTCACTGGGCTCTGTGAGCAATTCCTCGACATCCATACTGCGAAGACTCCTGTCCGCCGAAGCTTCACAACAAGCGACGGCGATCGTCAACAACCCATCGACACCCCGCCCGCGTTCTCCCTCGGCTCGGGCGTCGTCACCTGCCTGGTAGCAATCGTGGAAAAAAGCCGCAGCTCCTCCATCCGTGCCCGCTGCCTCGCTACGCTGCAGAAGATCAATCTGCGAGGAATATTCGATACGCGCTACCTCGTTGCATTCCTGCAAGCCATTGTCGATCATGAAGAGCAGCAAGCGCTGCTGGCGGCGCCGCACCTCGAACTCATCGGCGGCTTGCAGGCGCGCGAAATTCCCGAGAGTGCGAGGCTGCTGGAGGTTGTCATGAGTCCGAGTTATCAGGTGTCCAACTTTGACTTTTATAAGAAGAAACATCTCAGTATGATCTATGTGAGTGGCGAGGAGGAGAGTGTGGATATACACGGTCTGCAGACCAGGGAGAAGACTATTGTATTAACTTGAGTTTCTCTGCCCGATTGGTATGACCTTTCCCGCCTTTCTAGGAGCCGTGAAGAAGCGTGGTAACGACTGCACGAAAGGCTGAAATATTGGCTTGGTCTATTATTACATCACGTTCTCGTTGTGCGCCCACGCATACGCCACCATGTACGCCACTCGTCCAACGTGGACCTATCAACGCAGCAATGTCCAAGTCCAACCGTTCGAATGTGTCAGGTCAACGTCCAGATACCAACAAACAGTCCTTCTTCGAAAATTTCCGTCGGCTCTTAAATCTTTACAATTAGCACGATCGAAAGTGGCTCGTCTGTCTTGTTACAGATAATTCAAGGCAGAGATGAAGGTATCTATTTACTACGCAGCCGCTCAGCTTTGCTCAGCCTGACGCCCAGCTGCGCCTTGGACACAGTGCATGAAGACTGCTCAGCCTGATGCACCGGCGTACTGGACGCAAAGTGCACGAAGACTGCTTAGCCTGATGCTCAGCCGTGTCGGAGACACAGTGCATGAGAGCTGCTCAGCCTGATGCACAGCCGTGCATGGACGCCGGACGAGAGCTGTCGCCCACCCCTCTTGTACGTCCTCAGTCGATGCTAACTATGAGTCGTCGCTCATCCGAACATCAACATTCTCTATTGATCCCATGTCACTCGACTGCTCGAACGCAATAGGAGCCGGAATATGGTCAGAGGCCGCGCGGTTCACCCAACAACCGTCCTCTCCTTCCGGTAATTGCAAGTGGGAAAACTATCCATCCACAGGTTGGTGCTCCAAGTGTCAGAATGCCACCTCCTACGCCAAAATCACGGGCTGCGAACCTGCCACGGCTTTGTTCGACTATCGACTTAATAACACTGATTCTTGCTTCGTCGATTTTGGCCATGGCGACAAAATTCAAGTCTTGAGCCCTTTCGAGCACTACTCTCGCATCGTCAAAAATGTGGTTTGGCCACTTGGACTCCTAAACAACGACCTCTTCAGGCCGTTAAGCAATCAAACATACGCTGGAGTTACGAATCCAATCATTGCTTTAGGAAATGTCCAGCTGCAGCTGTGCAATAAAATGGATCTCCACAAAGGATTATGCATCACGCATGCCGAAGAATGCGTGCTCAGCTTGTGCACAAAGCAATTGGAAACCTCGGTCGTGAACGGTACCACAGAGACCAAAGCCAACAATGGAGACTTTGGCTGCATGTCTCAAGTCCACCGTGACGGAGGATTTGTGCTACAAGAAGTCCCCGGTACACATTGCTGGCAGGCTGGAAGATTATGTGACGATCTCCATTTCACCAACCTAAGTTCAGAAAACTATTCGGGGTCGAACTACTGTTCGGACGGAATCTCCTTCCTCGAGTTCGAGAGACACAAATCATCACCTACTTTGCAAAACAAGCTTGTGTCGCGCTTGACTGGCAACCGGACTTCCCGATGGATCTATGATGGCATTGGTTCATTCGAGGGTGAAGCTACTATTGCCAGTAGTCTCACAATGGACTATGTCACAGCACAGGGTTTGAAGCCAGTTCTAGCCGGCGTCGCCGCGTCCCTCACCCGACAAGCACTCTTCGCCAACACTTCCGAAGAATACATGGGAACCGTGTGGACTACCGAAACATACGTCGCAGTCAACTGGCCTTGGCTGATATTCCCTGCGAAATTGGTACTCGGTGCTATCGTCCTTCTCGCACTCACCGCAATACACAGCCGCCGATGTCGCCTCAAGATCTGGAAGGGTTCGATACTGCCGCTGCTCTATCGGACTGTAGACCCGGAGCTACTAGCGAGGCAGCCGGTGTTGCATGATTTGAGCATGATGGCAGTGGCTGCGGGTAGAGCGAAAGTCACGCTGGTCGAGATTTCTCGCGAGGACAGAGTTGTGTTGAGCCAGTGATTCATTTCGACTTTCATCACATGGTCGATGTTGACATAACTCATATGCGGAGGAGTGTGGGCACTTTGCCTATATCGATACCATTGTAGAACAATCTGATAACGATCGTTCGATTGAAGTTTTGAATGTTGATCGCAAATGTCACGTTCTTGTTATCTCCGAATTTGACGACTTCTACGTCTTCACAAGCAGTACGGTTGAGAGTCTGTTCTTTCACTCGGTATTTGACGCGAAGGACCAAAGGGGAAGGCATCTGTTCATTGCACAGCTCCTCAGCCTTGCTCAGCCTGATGCTCAGCCAAGCCGGCAATACAGTCCATGTAACCCGCTCGGCCTGATGTCGTGTGAAGGCCGGCTATTGCAGCAAGTGTCACAAGATACGCCACTACGACCCTCCCTGGCTTGCATTCCTCGTTGACATTTAATTGGCGAACTCGCTATCATTCGGCATCTGAACAACCGGGCTTGGGTCAGGAATAATATCAAAGTGACTCAGCTCCAAAGAAAAGGGATCGTAGAACATCTCCTTGTCCGAGATGCCTGTACAGTCGAAGGCGTTATCACCACCGATCCCAGGGTCACTATTGTCCAGCACGGTCGGGACGCCAGACTCCGTGACTTGGAACTGCGGAGAATCACATTCGCCGCGGCTCTGAGGTTTTCTTGCGCCTCCGGACGACGTTGTTGTTGTCATAGGCGGAGCTGTTGTCCCAGTCGAGCTTTGCCACAAACGACTCCAGGTCCTAAGCGTGTCGTACTTGGATGCATCCTGGGGAGAACCAGGGTTTCCACCTGTCGTTGGAGCTTTCGTGCTTTTGAGTCTGATGACAGCCCGCTCTAGCACCTCTATCCCGCCAGCTTCGGACCCAGCGAGGCTGTTGCCGATGGACATGATCTTAAGGATAGCGAGGCCCCTAGTCAGCGCGTGCCGAATCTCAAGGCTGTGATCGGTCAGGCTGCGCGCCAGCAAGATCAGCATCGCCGTCTGACAGCTGGTGAACTCCGTGAAGTAGGAAGCGCGGGCGAGACCGACCCGCTCTCGGAGGATCTGGCATAGGTTGATCACTTCTAGGGCGCCGTGCACAGCATCCTGCACGAGACTCACTCGACCTGCCGGAGGACTACACCCGGAACCTGCGTCGTTGGCAGATGGATTGGATTCGAAGGATGCTGGTACTGATAGGGTAAATGGTCGGCCAAGTGCCTGTCGCGCGGTCCAGTGGTACAGCCGTAGGTGAATGTCGTTGCGCAAACGCTGCGGGTTTTTATCGAGCTCCTCTGACGTCTTGTCCCACCACGCTATCAACTCCTGGCGGATCGAGAGAATGTTGAGGAAGTGGGTAGGGCTCTTGATTCTTCGCAAGGCAGCAATCTCGTCGCCTATCCTTTGCGTTGTCAGACTGAGGTAGATAAGGCCTGCTTGGTTTCGAAACGTCGAAGGCTCTTGTGAAGGCCGGAGCTCTGGTATGTCAACGATCGTGCCAACCGTGATGTCGGAGCTGGCGAGGAACTTGGGCCGACCAAAGCGGAGACTGGACTGTATGTGAAGAACGTGCACCGTCCACCAAATCCGCTTCCGGACCTCCAGCATCACCAGGTTCGGTCCATCGATGTCGCTGGGGACGTGGCGATGCATGTCCTGTTGAACAGCCATGCTGAGTGCCATGCTTAGATGTATATACGCCGCACCGTGCGAATCCAGCGAGAAGTTGTACGTTGCTAGCAAGAGGAAGGCTTGAACGCTGCGAATAGACGGGGTTGTCATGATGTACGAGACAAGCCCGCGAGCTGCCTGGTGAAACTTCTGTCCAATATCGTCTTCGGAAAAGTGTGGCGGCGTGGACGGGTCATTGGCCATCTGTTCTGTAAGTTGGAACGACTCCAAGTGAGCGAACTGTGTCCCACATGCTAAAAGCATCAAGAACATGCAGAGCTCAGAGATGTCTTCGAGGCCGAGAGCCGAACAGTCAGAGTACATGCGGTCTAGGAAGCTATACGCCCAAGACTCTTCGACGTAGTAGATACTGGTCTGAATGTACCGGAAGAAAACATCCAGGAGAAACTGCGATATTTGCTGTGGAGGAAAGCAGTTGACCGCCTCATAGAATGCTGCAAGCTGGATGTCAGTTGGCTGCATTGAGGCATGACCACGATCGAATGCTTCCGATGCCGGACCCAACTCCTGCGTATTGTATAAGCCTCAAACTCTAGTAAACCTTGATAAAGGTGAACAAAAGGGGTGAGAGGGAGGCTTGCAGTAGTGCCTAGCCTACCGAGGACAGCAGACTGTACGACATCTGTGAACCCAGGTAGGGACAGATTCTCAAGGCAATCTGAATAAGAGTCAACAAGGTCGTACAAGCGTGCTGGTACGGGGCGTCTGCCGTGCTGAGGTGGTTTGGCTACTGACTTGTATCATCTCCTGGTCCGTCCTCCTGACCTTCCTGTCCTCCCTGTGCGACTTGGTGAATTTGCGCTTCGGCATCAGGTAAGTCTTCCGGGCTGCTCGTTGCGTGACTCTGTGACTTTGAAAGAGAAGCAGCCACTTCTTGAATCTCGTAGTCGCTGAGAGATCGACCATAACAATGCGCGACGATCCTCTCAAGGTTTCGAAGCTTCTCTGGAATGTTAATGTCGCCAACTTCAGAAGTACCCTCACACCACCTAGAGAAGGCCAATGTTAGGAGATAATCAAGTGGCGGGTGGAAGGAGATCAAGAGAGGGTTGGTCATAACCTTGTTCCCGTCACGCTGGGATGGGCAGCGGCTGTCTGCCGTGAAGTTTGGTTCCTAAGGGCCTGAGACGCTGCGAGATACGTGCAGGGACTCTTGAACCTCAAGCATCTGCTACACCTCTTCTCGCCGTCGCATTTTTCCTTCTTCTTGCGGCATTCATCACACCTGCAATGCAGCCAGGTCAGTCTTATTGGGGGAGAAGAACAGATGTCGGAGGCCGGATTGCAGCTTACGCGCGCGCGGTCCTACTCCTCTTTTCCTCCGACACCCTTGGGCGAGGTTTTCTACCCCCTTGCCTAACATTCGCTGAGCCTGTTGTGCCGAGAGGTGACCATGCCGATTGGTTTGGACTCGAGGGCCACTGGAGCGACATATGTTAGGTGTACTGTAAGAGAAAATTTGTGATGGTCTGTTGAGAAGCATCTCGTGTTCCGTTTCCTCGGCAGATGGAATTGAAACCGACCCCGCTGGCCGCCTCGCCCCACGAGACTAATGGTTTTGCCAGATAACGATCAGGGATCCTTGGATGCTAGTTATCATGCTATCGCACTTGTACTTAGGTAATCCAAGCCTCCAGGGTCAGGTGATTTTGCCCGGTTGCATTCCCGGCTGGCATCCCGGGTAGGACATGACTTACTCAGAACCGGTTGGTAGACAGGGTCGCCGGAGGTCGAGCAATGTATTTAAAGAAGGCATGTCCCGTGTTGTCTCGCTTCAAGGCAGACCCCAACATTCAATTGTAATTCCGACATAATACGATCGATACTTAGACAATGGCAGCTTTCCAAGACGTCGACACAAAGGCCCTCCTCCAGGCAGTGGCGCATCTCGCCAGCCTTTTGCAGAACAACGAGCCTGCCGAAGTGTTCTGGTCTTCCTTCTCGGACGCTTTGAACACCGTCTTCACACACACATCTTGCACCATCCTCTCCTACGACCCCTCAACCCGCATCCTCACTCGCATTTTCAGCTCACGCCCCGACGTGCACGAAATCGGAGGTCGCAAGCGGGTCACGGACAGCTTCTGGACGCGGACGGTTCTGGACAATGGACAGATGCTCATTGGTTCGGATCGAGCGGACCTCAAGAAGTTATTTTCCGAGTACGAGGCTCTCTGGGCTCATGGATGGGAGAGCGTTCTGAACATTCCCGTTAGAGCGAACAATGGAATAGTTGGGTCGATCAATCTTCATAACGGTGCTGGTGCGTATGACAATGTTGATCCTGCTTTCGCTGCTATTTTTGCGCAATTGGCGGTGGCACCGATTCTTGGGTGGTTAGGTGCCTCGGGAGTTGTAGCAGCGGCTGAGATTGATGACACTTCGAAGCTGGAATTTGTTTGAGCAGAGAAAGGCTGGTGAACGGCTTCAAGAGATCTCTTGGCTCGTGGGCCATAATGTCAGTATGGGTGCATGAGATTGATAGACAGGGAAGACAATCAAGAAGCGTCAGGTTCATTGGGCTGAATGGCAGATGACTTCCTTGTCGCAGCCATTGGTTGCATCCAAACGCTGAGGAATACAAGTGGAAGATCAAGAAGAAGTAAGGTATTGCTACATAATGTTCAAACTTAGGTTGGCTCTGCTGAAGTATTCATAGCCCTTTAGGTGGTGTAGCGGAAGGTCTTATCCTGGAAGTCAGTCACATCGGCCCCAGGCTCATATCCATAAACCAGAGTCTCGGCAGTGAGCTTGTCGCGCTTCTTGTTCCTCCGGGCGCCAACCATCCAGTAGACCATCATGAGGCCGATGAAGAGGCACCACGCCGTAAGCGAGCAGATGAGACCGCGGATGTAGCGCGGGGCATCCGTGCTGCTCCAGAGCTGAGGAAATGCAATCCCACCAACGCAGTAGCCGATGAAGTACAAGGTGTTGCAGATGGATTTCTTGGTGTTGCCCTTGACATTGGACGCATTGAGGCTCATTGTGACGGTGAAGATGCTCGCTCCCGTTCCGCCCTGTCCAATTCCTGCGTTAGTGGACCGATATGTGCATCTGTGTATAACACGAGAATTGAGGGGACGTACCAGCCAGGAACCAGCGATAATCGGCCAGCCCTCAAACGGGAGCGTAAGAAGCATAATGCAACCAGTAATCGGTATCAGAATCAACCCCACGACTACGAGGCATCTCCTGTTCGGAAATAATTTGCAGAGGATTACGCCGAGCCAGATGGCGGCGATTTGCACAGCACCAGATGGAGCGTTGTACAATAGAGTCTCGGAAGGCGTGTAACCGAGACGAGTGATCATGAGCGAAGCAAACTAGACCACATGATTAGCACGACAAGAAGAATAGAACAAACAAAGCCTGTGGTGTAAGTCTAAGTGAAGAGACAGTACGTACCGTGAGCACCGGCGCTGGCGCAGTGACTAGTACGCCGAAGAGGAAAGCGGCGTACGCGTTGAAGTCAATACAGGACTCCTTCAGCTGCGCCACAGAGAAGTTTGTCTTGTCGCCGCCGTCGTGCTCCTCAGCTAGGCGTGCAGCCGCGGCGACACGTTCCTCTGGGTTTAGGAACCATGCGTTCTGCGGGTTGTCGGGCATGAGGAACAGGAAGGCCACACCGAGAGCGGTCGTCAGACTTCCACAAACAAGGAACAAAACCCTCCATTTCGCTAAAGCCAAATTATCATTCTTGCCAATGCCGTGCATGAGCAAGCTCCCGAGAGCCTGGGCCAAGCCGTTGCAAGTGATCCAGCACCTGCAGCCGAGGTCAGCGTGCGTTCAGAGATAGAGTCGAGGGAGTATTTGGGCTGTGATGGCCGGAGATTCTTACCCAATCCTGAGCGGATGCTCACTCTTCTTGTACCAGATACTTGTGATCGTAACGAACGCTGGACTGACTGCCCCCTCCGTGAAGCCAAGGAAGAATCGTGCAACCAGGAATTGAGCATATGTTCTGGGGGCAGCGAGGCACATGCATGCGGCACCCCAGATAACACTATAAGCACGAGGGTTTCAGAAACAGTCTCTAGCCATAGCAGCTTGGAATTGTCAGAGGGGAAATGCGTCCGACGTACATGGTGCACCCAACGAAGCGGGAGAGGGGCAGACGAGACATCAGATAGATGACCGGGAACTCCGAGACAAGCTGTCCAACATAGAAGATAGCAGACGTCCAGGAGTATTGGGTACCGACAAGCTCCAAGTCCTCGACCAGTCCGTACACGGCGGCGAAAGAGAGACTCTGCTTGTCCAGATCTATTCGATGTCAGCTTCAGTGTCCCCTGATAGTCAAAGCGAGCTTACATTGGAAGAAGAAGACAAAGCACATCTGATATACCATCATCAAGTTAGCGTTTTTTGAACTAAGATGAAGAGCCGCAGGTTCCGAGAGAGCTTACAAGCGGCAGGATGATCATGTCCGTCTTTCTCAAAACCTTTCTCTTCAAGACCTCGTCGACGCTAGCAAGCTCACTCGTACCGACGCCAACATGAATACTGTCTGACGTCTCAATGTCCGTTGGCATTGGTTCTGCCTTGTCCCTATCAGAGGACTGCATTTTGAATCTGTTGCTGAAGATATGTTCGTCGACAAAGTTCGGGGTTTCTCGTTGCTTGGTAGGCGATAGTCGTTCCTCAGGTTGATTCTTTCGTGCTGAGAGCTGTGGGGTGAGAAGAGTATTTAAGGTCGACCATCCAAGAAAGACATTTCCAGTGCCGAGAGGGATTGATAATGCTTAGCTAGATGTCTCTACCTTCTCTGGCAGAGCAGACCGCGTAGAGCGCGGAGAGATACAGCTCTAGGCGAGCATGACGCACCTTATCTCCCATCCCGCAGCGCTTTCCACATAGCTTAGGATCAGGCAGACTCGGCTTACCACGGGGAGAGATGAGGTTGCATAGCGGCTATTGGGAAAAGGACAGTGAGTGTTTTCTGGGGTACACGTGGTGAATCCGAGAGGCCGGGATCGATGTCCGGGAGGGAAGCATCCGGCGTAGTGGGGCGGGTGCGTGTACCCGGTCCACTTTTGACCTCACTTGCCAACGCGATCCTACTCCGCTGCCTCACTCCATGTACTCTCGCGATAAGCAGTACTGCGCTGAACAAGGGAGCGCCCGACGATGGTGCGACGGAAACTCTTGGAACAACTCGTCAAAGAGCCGGTCAATATGCACGCGACGGGCCTTCTATACAAGTTTGATCTGTTGTAAGCCAACCTCTCCTTTCTGGTACCAACGTCCTTTAACTCTTCACCTTTCCTTACTGGATAGCAACTTTTGCATTCACCATTGTTTACCTCTGCCTCGAATCTCATTCCCACACAAATCCCACCATGACGCCGCAGGAGCTTCAACAATTCACGAAGCCTTGGATCCCGAAGAACCAGGCCCCATCGTGGGTTCTAGAGAACGCAAAGCTTGTTGATCCTATTGATGGAGTTGCCAAAGAGCCCGCGTCTATTCACATCGCCAACGGTATCATCGTTGACGTGGCTACGGGCGACCAGAAGCTCGACGTCCCGGTCGATGCAAGGCGGTTCGACCTTGGTGGCAAGTACATTTGCCCCGGCCTGGTCGACTGCCACGTTCACATCAATGCTGTCCCCGGCGATCTGGATCTGCGGCAGACAATGGCGACGCCGGAGGACCAGATCCGGTTCCGCATGGCGTACGTATGCCAGGACATGCTCTACCGTGGCTTTACCACTGTCCGCGACTGTGGCGGCGCTCCTCTTGCGCTCAAGGATGCGTGCGCTGAGTGGCTCATCCCTGGCCCTCGCATCCTCATCGCCGGCCATGCTCTGAGCCAAACAGGTGGTCATGGCGACTTCAGGAACGCGCATGACCACAAGGACTGCGCCGGGGGCTTTGTCAACGGCCTGGGACGTGTCGCAGACGGCGTGCCCGAATGCCTGCGTGCGGGCCGTGACGAGATCCGCTGCGGTGCCGACTTTCTCAAGATCATGGGTGGCGGCGGCATCGCTAGTCCCACGGACCAGCTGGAACACCAGCAATACTCTCCCGAAGAGATCCAGGCCTACGTGTCCGTGGCTCGCAACGCCGGGACGTACGTCACATGCCACGCTTACACGCCCGAATCCATCACCCGGGCCGTGAGCAACGGCGTCATGGGCATCGAGCACGGAAATCTCATCGACAGAGCGTCAGCGCGCCTGATGGCCGAGAAGGGCGCGTTTCTGACGCCCACGCTCATCGCGCTACGGTCTATGGCGGATGAGTCGCTCTTCAGCTACCTGCCGCCGGACAACAGGGAGAAGAACTTGAAGGTTATGGCCTCGGGCCTGAACGCTCTGAAGCTGGCATACGAGGAGGGCGTCACGCTCTGCTACGGCTCGGACCTTTTGGGTCCTCTAGGGAAGTACCAGGCGCAAGAATTCGAGATCAGGGCGCAGGTCCTGCCGGCGGCGGAGATTTTGAGAAGCGCAACGACGAATGCGGCGAGGATGATGAGCATTCCGGATATTGGGCAGATCAAGAAGGGGTTCCAGGCGGACATAATTGTCATCAACGGCAATCCTCTCGAAAACATTCATATTCTGGCGAAGGCGGACGAGAACGTGTCTGCTGTGTTCAAGAGCGGTCGATTATGCAGGGACAACGATCGTCTCTTCGGCGGCGGTCTTCTTGATACCTGGGCAAAGCTGTAAGATAGATTAATGGCCTGGGTGACGTGAGCACGTTAAGACAAGAATATTTAGCATCAAGGTTAAAAGAAGGTGAATAACATCAAGTTCAACTCTATAGTCCCTGAGGTGAGAATTTGAAAATGAGTGTGGTTCCCCTGTGGCATCTGACAACATAAGCCCAGGACGAAGCGCAATTTAGCCATCATTGGGTGTGATATTGGATACTGTGCGGCCACACAAAAGCGATAACAGTCCCACTAATTAAGCCGCAATCTATTAGATCAGTAGCCCGGGAAAGGAGCCGGATTATGCGATTACTTCTGATCAGTTGATTGCTCTGCCGGCTTTTCTAATCCACAGGTTGCATCCGGGTCCACTGCTGCCCACAGTGGAGTGCCGGAAAGGAACGACGCTTGCTCTACCCGGGATCAGGGGATCAACACAACATAGTGTGCACTTCCTAGTACAGCCTCCGGGTCCATGGAGTGCCTCATGCATTGCATTTTAGTATCAAGACATCCTTCCTCGATTCATTAGTATTTGGTTGCTGTGAAGAAAACAGTTACCACCTCACAACATCATCGCTGCTCTATTGACGCCACGTCCTTTCTGTCTAAGCTATGGATATCTACCAGTCCATCGTCAGCCCTGCTTCAGCAGGGCAACCCATCCAATGCATCGACATGCACACCACGGCAGAGCCAACACGAATCATCCTCCAAGGCTTCCCAACGCTCACCGGGACGCTCCTGGAACAGAAGAAGATCATGAAGGAGAAGCATGACAACTACCGGAAAATCACCATGCTCGAACCGCGAGGCCACAGCGGCATGTATGGCGCTCTACTAGTCCGCGATTCGGAGCTCATCAGGTCCGGCGAAGCGCACATGGCCGTTCTTTACCTGCACAACGAGGGTTACTCGACCATGTGCGGTCATGCCGCCATCGCCCTCGGTCGCTTCTTAGTCGACACACACGACTTGGATGTGTTTCCACTACGAAATTCGCTGGCATGGGATTCTAAGACGCGCACAGCCACGGTCAACTTGCACACTCCATGCGGGATCAACAAACTGTTTGTACCTACCACTGCCGACGGTCTTATGTCGGACGCCTCGAAGCCCGTGTCCGTCCTGTCTGTGCCGTCCTTCGTGGGCGCGCTGGACTTGACGGTCCAGATCCCGGAGCATCTGCGCTGGTCAGAACTCAACGGTCGAACAAGTGTGACAGTCGACATAGCGTACGGAGGCGCCTGGTACTGCATAGTCAACGTGGATCAGATTGGCCTGGCCGGCGGCCTCAGCAACCTAGACTTCAAGCGATACAGCGAGATCACGCAGATCATCAAGACGCAGATCGTGGAGACAGAGGCTCTCATCTCGCAGGTTGCCATCCCATCTACCATTGAATGGTACCTGTACGGCGTCATGGTTGTGGACAGCTTCAACGCCAGCAAAGTGCAGGACGCCGAGTGGTCAGAGACGGGCCTTTGCTTCTTCGCCGGGCAGCAAATCGACAGATCGCCGACGGGAGGATGCGTTGCTGCCCGCATGGCGCTGGCCCACGCGAAGCTGGGCACCCCTCTGTTGCAGCGCCGTGCTTTCAACTCGTTCGTGGCGAACGCCAGCGGGGGACGGGGCGCTTTTGTTGGAGCGAACGTTCAGGAGGTGAACGTTGAGGGGGGTTATGGCCTGTCGGCTCGCGGCGTTGTGGCCAGGATTGAGGGAGATGCTTTCTACACAGGAGCTACGACGTTTGTCCTGGAGTCTGAGGATCCTGTGCGGGAGGGAGTATCGATGGAGGCGATTGAACATTCTGCGTCCCTCTAGTAGTAAGCAAGTAGAATAGCGTAGAAGAAAGGTACCAGGTGCATCAGATACGCTAGGTAACCACATTCCATCTTTGAGCAAAACATCATTCAAAGTCTCCCCAGCGTGTAGGCGAGATGAGTACTCCAAGTAAATTATCGCCATCCTCTCAAGGCTGAACCGTTACAACCGGATAATGGTCGCGAACGAAGATCTGCTACCGTGATGGAAAAGGGGGGGAGGGAGGGGCTCGCCGGAAGGCGACCGGAACGTGTCACCGGCACCGGATCGATCGCCCATTTCCCTTTACTGAGCCGGGATAACGGAACAAAGATACTAGTAGACACGGTTAGCTGGGATCTTAAAGCTCCTGAGCAGCATCCAGCGCCAAGTCTAACCACGTTTACGCCACAGTCACACCACTTAGAGACCACCTGGTGCACTTCAGATCAGTCAAGTAACCCCCTCACTCACGACCATGGCTCTTCGGATCCTCTCAAACGCTAATGTTAGTGAGCTTCTGCACACCTTGAATGCTGTCGACATAGCAACGCTGCTGAACACCCTCGGCGATGCCCTCGCCTCCTACTCCGTGGGACAAGAGCATCTCTTCCAGTGTCACAGGCAAGCGGTCGACCGTGACAATGGCCCAACCATGCTCTTCATGCCCGCCACTCTGCCGGGCTGTTCCTCCGTCAAGGTGGTCGGCGTGCCTGCCCCAACACCACCGCAAGCCCTCACACCTTCTTCTCCCGTTCCGCCAAAGGCCATTTCTGGCGCCATTCTGGTCTGCGACGCCGATGGCAGGGCTAGCGGCCTAGTCAACGCTGCGGAGATCACGGCCTTCCGCACGAGCCTCGGGTCCATCCTCGCCTACCAGCATCGCAGGCGGACAGCCAACATTGTCGTCTTTGGGGCGGGCAAGCAGGCACTATGGCATCTACGTCTGGCACTGATGCTTCGTGGAGCGGACATCCGCAGTGTGGTTATTGTGAACCGGTCGGAGGGTCGAGCGAGAGGGTTGCTTGCCCGCTTGGGGGAGATGGACCGGGTAGGAGTGTCTTCATCCTCGCAGCATGTCCACTTTTCGATTGTTGCTGCGGGTTCCTCTCCCGAGCAGGAGATTCAGCTCAAGTCGCTTGTGCAGAACGCAGATGTCATCTTCTGTACAACTCCATCGCGAGTCCCGTTGTTCCCCGGAGAGTGGCTATTGTCCAAGGGTCGCGGCTCAGCCGCTCCCTTCATATCCGCCATTGGTTCCTACAAGCTAGACATGCAGGAACTCGACCCTGAACTGCTTAAGGCGGTCGTGCTAGATGGGAAGAGTCCCCTCACGAGCAATACGCACACTGACGGAGATGGCCAAAGCGGCGAGGGTGTTGTAATGGTGGATAGCCTGGAAGCTTGCGCGCAGGAGGCCGGGGAAATCGTTCTCGCAGGCCTTCGTATGGAGTCACAGTTAGAGATCGGGTTCATCCACGATAGGCTAAAGACTTCTGATGCGGAGTCGAGGGAGCGTCTTGTGTCGTGGCTAGAGGAAGGTTTGGTTATGTACAAGAGCGTCGGGCTGGGTATCATGGACCTCGCCGTCAGCAATGCGCTTCTAGATCTGGCAGTCAGTAAAGAGGTCGGTACGTGCCTCGACGCGTTCTGATTGCTGTACAGTCGAAGTCTGGAATGAAACATCTCTATCTGGCCTTGAAGTTGGAGAAAGCAAATGTCACGTGGCTGTTATCCCGGACTCGACACCTGAGGTATCCATGTCCAGCAAGACAGGCCAGGTTTCTCTGCTTCCAAGCTTCTTCTTCTCTCCATGTCTCCTCTCGACTCAACATCACGGCTCCTTTCTTGCACCAGGATACAAGCACGACCTCTGAGCTGATACATTGCGCCCATGGTTCAATTCGTGTACATATCAAAAGGCCTTGCCACGCACTTGAGATGGCGATGGCGATGTACCCTCGTATCTGAGTTACATTCGCCTCAAGGATCGTCGCGACCGGCTACTGCAGGCTGACACGACCTCCGAGGCAACGTATGGCTCTTCCGGTGGTACATCTCCACTATCTGCGAACGATAAGGCTAAGTATGGTTTGGAAGAGATGCCACCTTCTTCTTCACGCCAAGCGCGATCAGCGGAGGATCGCAGGCATTGCTTATCACTGCTTATCCATGCCAATAACCTCGCCGTCGAACTATGCCGACTCGCGCTACTAACCACCCTTACGACAGGTAGCAGAGTTCATAAGATGTCTGCTGCTGCGTGCCCATAACTACTGCTTCGCCGGTCCCCATGACTGGCAGGCTTTGAACAACCACGAACAGCCATGGCCGAACACATCCACTCCTACGAAGCGGGCGCTGCCGTGGAATCCTTGGACGAGAAAAGTCCAGCGAAGTCTTCCGCTGGTGCCGTCTGCACTACTACGCCTACGAATCAGTCTGGCGACAATACCGGCCAAGCTGTCGCCACGAGCGAGTATGTGCAAGCCGCTGTTCGCACCGAGGATGGTGAAGAACCAGCCAACACGCTCCGCGCCTGGGTGCTCGGCTTCTTCTTCATCACCGTTGCCAGCGGTGTGAACATGCTCCTCAGCATGCGCTCGCCCGCCATCACCATTCCTGTCGTGGCAATTCTCCTGCTCGTTTATCCACTCGGCTGTTTCTGGGCCCGAGTAGTGCCTGATCGGACCTTCAAGACGTTCGGTGTGACCTGGTCACTGAACCCAGGTCCCTTCAACATCAAGGAGCACACCGTGGTCACGCTCATGGCATCTGTCACGTACGGGTACGCATACTCTACCGACGCCTTGTTGGCACTTCAAGCCAAGTCACTCTACGACCATGACCTTGGAGTTGGCTTCCAGCTTCTGTTCACCATTAGCAGTCAGCTCATCGGCGTCTGTCTCGCTGGACTTGGCCGTCGATTCCTGGTATGGCCTGCTGCTCTTACATGGCCGAACAACTTCTCGACCACGACGCTGCTATACGCCCTCCACGAAAAGTCCAAAATGGATCCCGCGCAAGCCAATGGTTGGTCCATCTCCCACTACCGATGGTTTACCTACGTTGCATCGGCAATGTTCGTCTACTACTGGTTCCCGGGTTTCATCTGGCAGGGTCTGTCTGTCTTCGACTTTCCGACATGGATCAAGCCCGAGAATGTGGTTGTCAACCAGCTATTCGGCGGCTTCACAGGCCTTTCGCTGATTCCTCTCACCTTTGACTGGTCCAACGTGATCCCGTACTTGAGTGATCCCCTTCTGTCGCCGACGCTCTCACACGTCAACACTCTGATCGGCCTCATTGTGTTTGTAGTCATCCCCACCTTGGGAATCTCCTACTCGGGTGCTCTCTATTCTGCTTACCTCCCCATCAACACATCGACTCTCTTCGACAACACCCAGAGCCCATACGTTGTGAACAATATCCTCGGACCAAACTTCACTTTCGACCTGGAGAAATACAAGACATATTCACCCTTATTCCTCGCACCAACATTCGCACTCAACTACGGCCTCAGTTTCGCAGCATTGACGGCATCCGTGGTTCACACTATCCTCCACCGTGGCAAGATACTGATTCAGCAATTCCGGCTAGCTTCGTCCCAGACCGAGGATGTCCACTTCAACATGATCAAGAAGTACAGACCCGCTCCCGACTGGTGGTACCTTTCTCTCCTAGCTGCCATGCTCGCAATGGGTCTCGGCGTTGTTGAAGGCTACGATACACAGCTTCCATGGTGGGGATTCCTTGTCGCCTGCATTATTGCCGGAGTCTTCGTTGTGCCTTGTTGTACTATTATGGGCATGACAAACATAATGCTCTCTCTGAACGTCATCAGTCCCTTCATCGGAGGCTATCTCTTTCCTGGTAGACCTATCGGGGTGATGATCTTCAAAGTGTACAGTACGATCGTGCTGGGTCAAGCTCAGGTAAGTTGTTCTGTGTAATTCTGATCTGACCCCATGACTAACGCACCCGACTTCCAGACATTCTGTGGCGACCTCAAACTGGCCCAATATATGAAAGTCCCACCCCGCATCACTTTCACTGCACAGATCGCCGCCTCGATCTGGTCTTGCTTCGTACAAATCGCCACAATGGACTGGGCGCTTGCCAACATCGAAAACGCCTGCGAACCCATCCAAGCCAACCATTTCACCTGTCCCAACGGCCGCACATTCTTCTCCTCAAGCGTCGTCTGGGGCGTGATCGGTCCCACGCGTGCTTTCGGAAGTGAGAGCATTTACAAACAGTTCAACTACTTTTGGCTCCTGGGAGGTGTCCTGCCAATCGCCCTCTGGGCCCTCGCGAAACTCATGAAGCATCGCTACATCAGCAACCTCCACGCCCCGATCATGCTCGGAGCAATGGCATGGCTGCCTCCCGCTACGCCGCTGAGCTTCTTTTCGTGGGTTATATTTGGTCTTGTCTTCAATCTGTGGATTAGAAAGCGATGGCACGGTTGGTGGCACCAGTACAACTACTTGACTGCTGCTGCGCTAGATACCGGTTTGATCTTAAGCACCGTGGTCATTTTCTTTGCGCTCACTCTCCCCGGCGTCGAGGCGCCGCAGTGGTGGGGTAATGTGGGGGTCTTCAACACGCTGGATTATAACATGACGGCGTATCGCAAGACTGTGGCGGTTGATGAGACCTTTGGACCGAAGGAATGGCGTTGATACATCGATGTAGCATTTCGACCGTCATCATGCAATTGATAACGGCTCGCCTAGACACCGGACAGCTGCAGCTACAACCAGATTATGAGAATCTAGGAAATGTGAGTTTGTACCGCATCATCTTCCTGCTGCAACACGACGAGAGCACGAAGTGATTCGCAAGACCACCTTATCGCAAAATGCTACAGTTTGGATTTAAGAGTGCAAAGTGGAGTATCGGCCTTTGCCGTACGACACCTGCGGCGGATGATAAGCGACCCGGAATAGCATGCCGAGGTTACATTGGATGTGCAGTAGTAGACCTGACGATCTTCTAGCACTCGCTACACGCATGTCAAAGGATTAGCCAATTGCGTTGTAACAATTGTGAAGTGCTGCTGCTCAAGTTCAACTCCTAGCTACCTGCCTGAAGCCAGCTTTCTGAACAGGCGTCCCAATCTCACACCCTTTTGTCCAACCTTCCCTCTATCCAGATCAACACCATGACCCTCAAACTGCACAAAGTCACTACATCAAAGCCTACCCACCCTCCAGAGCCAATAGAGACTCCGAGCATACAAGTCGCCATCCAAACATTCGCCGCAGACCTCACAGACATCCAATCGTTCCTGAGCATTTCCTTCAGCTCCTCTCGCGCTAGCAAGATCAAGGAGTTCCTCAAATCAGCTTTGGGGTCTTTGTCTGCCAGTTTCGAGTTCGATTCTCTCTGCCAGAACGAGCAGGTCGATTACCTCCTCCTGCAATCCCACATCAAGCGACTTCTTCGCCGAGAAGAAGCTGTGGCAAAGAAATGTGAGCGAGCTAGGGAGCTGGGGCTGTTCGGAGAGTGGGTCGATGAGTGTGTCTGTTTTGTCGAGACGAGGCATGATGTTGGGCGGCAGAGCGGGCGGGAGATTGCTACTGTCTTCCAGAGTGCTGTGAGATGCGTTGATGATCTGATGCAGGTCCTCCGATCTGAGGGCAAGTTCGAGGGCGACAAGGAGCGTTTCATTCTGTTCTGGACGATTGCCAAGTTCACGGAGTTGAGAGATGCTTTGGAGGAAGCGGTGGGCTTCTATCAAGGTTACGATCCTGTCATTACTTGGTGGATCGAGAGTCCTTGGGAGAGCTTGGAGGCTAGGCTTTCCATGCTGGTTTCGGTTCTTGGTAAGAAGGTCGGAGTTGATGGGTCGTCGAGTGCAGATGACATTGTGGGTGATCCTATTGGCCGTGAGGCGCTGCTGCAAGAGCTTGAGGCGGAGTGGATTGCGTACTCGCCTGAGGAGCTCATTCGGATGGGTGAGGAGGAGTTGGAGTGGTGTGAGAGAGAGATGGGGAGGGCTAGCAAGGCGCTGGGTTTTGACTCTTCGAAGGATGCCCTGGAGCACGTCAAGAACCAGTTTGTAGAGCCCGGAGAGCAGATTCATGTGAGTGCTGATAGCTCGCTTACCACTTTCTCAAAGCATAGCTGACGTTGACATCACATCACAGGTTGTCCGCGATCTCGCCTACGAAGCAATCGAGTACATGGAAAGACACGACCTCATCACAGTTCCCACCGTCGCGCGAGACTTCTGGAAGACAACCATGATGACCCCCGACCGCCAAAAGGTCAATCCATTCTTCCTCGGCGGCGAGCGCATCATCGTCTCCTACCCAACAAACACCATGTCCCACCCAGACAAGCTGATGAGCATGCGCGGCAACAGCCCAGCCTTCTCCCGCTCCACCGTCTTCCACGAGCTCATCCCCGGCCACCACCTGCAATTCCACCACATGGCCCGCCACCGCCCGTACCGCAACCTCTTCTCGACACCCTTCTGGATCGAAGGCTGGGCCGTGTACTGGGAACTACTACTCTGGCAGCGCGGCTTCCCCTCGCAGACCACGGGGCAGAAATGGGCTACGAACGCGGCCTCGAACGCCATCGGCATGCTCTTCTGGCGCATGCACCGCTGCGCGCGCATCGTCTTCTCGCTCAAATTCCACTTGCGCCAGATGACGCCGCGGGAGTGCATCGAGCTCTTGGTGACGAGAGTGGGCCACGAGCGTGCTACGGCTGAAGGTGAGGTCCGCCGCTCTTTTGCGGGCGACTACCCTCCTTTGTATCAGGCTGGGTACTTGTTGGGCGCTTTCCAGCTGAGGGAGTTGAGGAGGGAGCTTGTGGTTGATCCGCAGGGTCCGAGGTGGGGGGAGAAGCGGTTTCATGATGCTGTGCTGCGGGAGAATAATATGCCGATTGAGCTGTTGAGGGCGTTGTTCAGAGAGGAAAAGCTGAGTGTTGGTAGGAGAGCATTATGGAAGTTTAGAGTCTAATATCTTTTAGATGTTTCTGTAGGCACTCACATCTATTGCAGGGAAATGTTGCAGGTTCATTAAATGGTCAGTATCAAGTTCTTCTGAACCTTAACACTCTGCGGAAAGTATATACACTCTACCTTCGAACGGTGCTAGGTTGAGCCGAGACACTTCCCTACTCGACCCAACAACAATAACTCCAGCAGAGTCATGTTCTCCTAGCATCAGGTTGGGCTGTAGCTCTTCTGTGAAGTTCAGTAAAACCACTGCTTTCTTCGTCCCGTATGTCTTGGTATAGACAAACGTGTCTGGATTCTCTGCGTCCAGCGTCCTGAACTCTCCATGAATGAAAAGTTCCCCATGCGCCTTGCGAAGCCGCACCATCGTCTTCCAGAATGCAAGAACGGACTCGCGGTCCTGCTCTTGCGCAGCGACATTCACCGCAGGATAATCGTCGTGGACTCTCATCCAAGGCTCCGCTGCAGAGAAGCCGGCGTTGGGAGATGCGTCCCATTGCATCGGGAGGCGCGCGTGGTCTCGCCCGAGGTACTGCAACACGGCTTTGGCGCATTCGAGAGCTCTGGGACAGCCGTTTTTGGTTCGCTTCACGGCGTTGTACCAGTTTTGTGAGGACACGTCTTTGTATTCGCTGATGGGCCAGGATATCGGGACGTTGGTCATGCCGATTTCTTGGCCTTGGTACAGGAACAGTGTGCCGGAGAGGGTGCAGAGCATCAATGCCAGCATTCTTGCAAATGCTTCGCGGAACTCTGGTGCGTCGGAGCAAAAGCGGGAGACGGAACGTCCTTGGTCTTGAGCTTTGTGTCAGCGTGGGCATGTTGGGGTTGGTGTCGGCTCGACTCACCATGGTTCTCTAAGAATGCTGTGGCCCATGCGTCGGAGTCTGTCATGATGTGCTGTGTTCTTGCGATCGCCGCCTTGAAGTCTTGGAGCGGATAGCCAAGTTTGGCATATGGGTCGTCGAATGGCTCTCTGCCAACATCCACCGCGTCGAATTGGAAGACCATGTTCAGCTGCTTCTCTCTCGCGCTGACGTAAGTTTTGACCATTTCCATGTCGGGTGTGTTGGGGCCTGTGAGAAAGAAGGAGTTGTCAGCGTTTGGCTAACGTCGTCGTAAAGAAAGAGAGCAACGTTGGCGACATCATCCTTGCTTGGTCGAGTTTTGTGCAATCGCTTACATTCACCAACAGTCATGGCATTGTACTTTGCCATCACGCCATTCATCACTTCCAGGAAGGGTTTTAGGGCATGCGCGGCCCGTTGCAGTACTGGAAGCCAGCCCATTGCGTCTCCTCCCCAGGCTCGCTGATTGGCGCGTCCTTCATGTCGCCTTTGCTGTACATGTTGACAGTGTCGACTCGGAAACCGTTCACGCCTTTCTTGAGCCAGAATTCCGCCACGTCTTCCCAGATTGTCTTACGAACATCCGGATTCTCCCAGTTCAAATCTGGTTGCTCTGGTGCAAAAAGGTGAAGGTAGTACTCTTGGGTGGCTTCGTCCCAGGTCCACGCTCAGGTGCTGAAGTTGCTTCTCCAGCTGTTGGGAGGCTTCCGGTTACCGTGACTGTCGTACTTTGCAGGCCTCCAGATGTGTACCAGTCACGCTTAGGGTTTGATTTGGATGATCGGGACGCCTTGAACCACGGATGCTCGTTAGATGTGTGATTGACAACAAGGTCAAATATGATCTTCATCTCCCGCTTGTGGCACTCTTCAATCAGGCGCTCGCAGTCCTCGACAGTCCCATAAGGGCGATGTATGGCCTGGTAACTCGAGATGTCTAAACCGGTCAGGGACGTGTGCAACCAGCGAAGTGACTCTCGTCAAGGACTCTCTTACCGTATCCCATGTCTACCTGTGGAGACTCGAAATGTAGACATATCCAGACAATATCGACGCCGATGCTTCTGATGTAGTCAAGCTTTCCAATGATGCCCTCCAGGTCTCCGATGCCATCACTGTTGGAGTCCTTGTAACTGGCAGGGTAGATCTGGTAAACTACACCCTCTTTCCACCAAGCCGACTCGTCTAAGGTTCGCGCTGGCATAGTGATAAACAATGTGGAAGACAATTCACAGATGAGTGAAAAAGCGCGAGAGCAGATGCAGAGTGAATTGATATCAACAAGTCGAGGACTCGAGGTTGAGGGACTGAAGTAGAAAACACACGTTCCAACTCGGACTTTTGAGAGCCTACCTGGTGTCAGCCACTGGGTGACTCCTTGCTGCCAAGTTCCTGTGCATGCTAGGTACCAGCAGTGCAAAGAGGCTCTTCGTTGCTTGGGAATTTACCGAGCAAAGCGACGAGTCTGATGTTCGTGGCTATCGAGTCATTGCTTGTTGGAGATACCTGCTCATTCGGTGCAGTATTGCCGTGCCCCAGGACTGACTCGGTATGAAGTGGCCCCTGCGTGTTATCCCGCCAGCCAAGCCTTGGAGATACCTGCTTGGTCGGTATAGTATCGCCGTGAGATAGAGATCATTCGATCCGATGCACCCCACAACTCTCCTCCTTCTCCACAACCAAGATCAACAGAATCTGGAGCTCCGCAAAGTGTGACATTTTCTCTCCTCAGCCTTAGCCCGCGGACCACGAGACGATGGACGACTAGCTGTCTTGTCCGCTGCTGTCCAACGACCGCATCGTGTTTCCCCGAGATGCTGCCAAGGTCTACCTATACTAAAGATTTCACTCTATACAATGCCACCTCGCTGAGAATCTGCTCACATTGTCGAAAGAATCATCACCATACTTCGATAGCCACGTGCGGGAACCCACTACCATCAAGCCGGCGTCAGTCCTTGAAAGAGCTTCGATATTGAGGATCTTGACCTGCTGCGTCCATTTCACAACAATTGCTACGATCGAAGACACGTTTACCATGGCTACGACCGCCAACAAAAATGCTACCGCGCATACAGACGTAAAACGTCAAGTATGTTTCCCTCCCCGCCGGCATGTCCATTCATTCGACTGACGCCGATCTAGGACTCGGTCCCACCCTCCAACGTGGATACTGCCGAAGCGGCGGCGGCCGGCCAGTCGGAACGCAATCGTGGCCTTGTTGCATCTCTAAGGCTCTACCCAAAGGCGGCAGGTTGGTCTGTTCTACTCTCTACAGCCATCATCATGGAGGGCTTATCGTCTTCATCGTCTTCTTCACTCAAAACCTGGTGCAACTCCTTGTTGGTTTGATTACTCTGGGCTTACCATGGGGTAAGATACACAACCAAACCACTGTACACGTATGCGAAGCTTATTAACTTTCTGTTATCTAGGCATCTTCCAAACCCTCACCGTTACGGTATTCCAGCTCCGTTTGAAGCTAGATCTGATCCATGAGCTGACCTCCAATTCTTAGTACGCAAGCGAAGTCTGCCCTACTGGGCTACGACCTTACCTTACGACCTATGTCAATATCTGCTGCGTGTTTGGTCAACTCATCGCCTCTGGGGTCCTCAAAGGCGTCGCTGATCGTATGGACGGATGGGTACGCCACGCCATTCAAGCGCCCTTGCTAAGCTCAGGAAATGACTAATATATCGAGTTCAGGCATACCGCATTCCATATGCGCTACAATGGATCTGGCCTGTCCCACTCATTGTTGGAATAATCTTCGCCCCAGAGTCGCCATGGTTAGCTACTACCCCTACTGCCTGATCTTGACAATATGCCAACTTCATTTAGGTGGCTTGTCCGCAAAGAACGGTTCGACGAAGCCAGGTCGTCCCTTCTTCGCTTGACCTCTCCCGAATCTGGTCCTGATTTCAACCTCGACCACACTCTCGCACAGATGAAGCAAACCAATGAATTCGAGAGGACTGTTAGCGAGGGTACCTCGTATCGCGACTGCTTTAGAGGAACTGGCCTCCGAAGAACAGAGATCACTTGCGGAGTCTGGCTTGTGCAATCTTTGTGCGGTTCGACATTCATGGGTTATTCGACCTACTTCTACCGTCAAGCCGGATTGGACGTGAGCAACGCCTTCACTCTGTCACTCGCCCAATATGCTCTAGGGGTCGTCGGTGTGGTCGTCTCATGGTTTCTGATGCCGCACAACGGCCGCCGGCGGCTGTACATCACGGGTCAGAGCATGCTGTTCTGCCTGCTTGTCATCATCGGCCTCTGCGGAATCGCATCGGTGGACAACAGTGCAGCGCAGTGGGCCATCGGATCCATGCTCTTGCTGTTCACCTTCACCTACAACTGCAGCGTCGGCCCCGTGTGCTATTCTCTCGTTGCTGAAATGCCCTCAACACGGCTGCGACAGAAGACCGTTGTCTTGGCACGAAACGCATTTCTGATCGGCAGCCTCTTGAGCAACATAATCACTACGAGACAGCTGAACCCCAAAGCTTGGGACTGGGGTCCCTTCAGCGCCTTTTTCTGGGCTGGGACCGGCTTCGTCATGCTTGTCTGGTCCTTTTTTCGTCTGCCTGAGCCAAAGGATAGGACTTATGGCGAGCTCGATGTCCTCTTCGAAATGGGTGTGCCGGCGCGGAGGTTCAGGACTACGATGGTCGATACCAATGATCACATGGAGGCCGTCATTGGGAGGAAACTCTCAACTAGTGAGTATGTTGAGAAGCTATAGAATTTGGAATCCTCACTCTGTTATCATAATCGACACAGGCTCAAATAAGATGATTCGCACAAAGCTTGTCCTAACGTCTCCGATCACCGTAGAGAGCAACAAAATCCTATCGATCTTATTGAATTATCTAAGCAAGGAGGCATCTATGAGTTGCCTTGTTTGATATTGTGAACTGCCAACCATGACACATGGAATACCCTCCGAGACATTCAGCCCGAATGCCAGCACGATTCATTGTTGTCCTAGATGCAGTTACTAGTACTCGAGAGAGAAACAAACCTAGGTCAAAGCAACATACAGCCTAAATTTCTATCTAAAACAAAGATCCACACCCGTCAGGAGATAGAGTCAAGAATCCTAACTCCGAAGTCCCATCCTCCTGCCCCTCGTTGCAATCCTCTGCCTAAAATGTATCGAGCTGCTCCTCACAACCCGATCAATGTCAACATTCGCAAAGTGCAGCATAGCTAACGCCGTCCTGAGCTTCGGCTGCTGAAAGAAGATGATATGCAACGCCCCATCTTGTTCCTCATCAGGATGAAAGCGCCGGTAAAAAGCCTGCTTACCATCCAAAGGCAGCTTCGAAAGAATATGCCTATGAACAGCCCGCATCCCCTTAGTCATAAAGCCCGGCATTCCCGTGATATCTTTGAGTTCGGGAAGGGGTTCGAACCCGAGACTCACGTGAGTGTATCCTGCGTCTCGGGCGAGGGTGAAAGACGCCAACATGAGGAGGTCGACTGTGCCACTTGGTGCGTGAGGCGAAGCGATGACGGGATCCAGGTGGGATTCATTCGCGTACCGTCTCAGGGCGGCGAAGCCGATGATCGCCCGCTGCGTGTCTCTGACAATCAGGTAGGTCATGGTGTTTGGTAGAAAGAAGAGGTCGTAGACCGTGACGTATGCTTGGCACGCGCGAGCCTTGTTCCGGAGAGCTCTCCAATCGTCGTAGATGCGCGTGACGTTGGATTCGATGTCCGCGTCGTAATCTAGGGAAGTATCGTAGGTTTCTACGGTCAGGCCAGACTTGAGGAGCTGCCTGCATTTCTGGATAGTCCTCTTTCCACTGCGTCCGACTCCGGTCAAGAGCGGGTTGGTGGCGGGATTGATGACTTTCTCCTTGCCGAATTGCATGGTGATGCAGTTCTCCTCCTGCGCCAATCGAGCTAGCCGATTGCTGGCACCAACGACTGCGACTTCGTGGCCATTTCGTTTGCAGATGCTGCGGAACTCTCGCAAGAGGGAGCAAGCTAGATCTGACGGACATAGAGGGTCGCCGCTGATCACGGCTGTGCGATCGAGGATCTTGTAGATGATGGCTCCGTCTTCATGTTCGTTGAAATAGATCTTGTAGCTGGGATCTTGAAATCCCATGTGAGCCGCATGGCCATATTTGGTCAAGAGCAGTTGCAGAGGATCAACATAGTGTGACTTGTCGTGTATGTGTGTACCAGCCAAGTCTGGCTGGTCGATGTTTTTCTGGAGGAGGCTTGAGTCGTTGGACGTCGACTGAGACATTGTTGGAGTAGTCGCTGGGTTTCTGTCCCTGCTGTATCTGTGTTTAGGCAGTGCTGACCGGGACTCTGAGTATTCTTGCATACCACGTTAATGTGAAGAAAAGATGCGGTCGATCCTCTGATCGTTTTGATGTGCACTTCAGAACACTGTAGGATTGAGCTTCTAGAATAGTCGATGTTATCCGTAACTGAGCAGAGATCGTTGATACTTGTCGTTCAGATGAGTAACCTGCTAGTAAGTATTCGGGAGGATCGATCTTGTTTGTCCAGAAGTAAGGGATTGAACGATGAGGCAGCGCCCTACCCTAGTAAGCCCCCAAGGCTCTGATATAGCTCAAAAATCGACGGAAGTGGAGAGAGCGACTCTACCAACGACGTTAGATACAGGCACAGCCTTCGACGCGTAATAAGCTATATCCATTGTCCTTTGGTTACATCGTAGCTATAGTGAGGTGGAGCTAAGTTATGCGACCAGAATCTAATGTTTCAGGCAGTCTGCGGGCAAAGGAATACGAGTTCTGGGCGCAAAGCACAATGCTGGCTAGTTGTTACTATGCTTACTGCATTCTACGAACCATGCAGTAAGAAAGATTCTAGGATCAGCTTGAACTTCATTCGCTTCGAAGGGGATGGGCTCAACTTGAAGCCTGTAGGCCAACATGTGATGCTACGATGCTATCCCAATCGCTACAATCTCTGCAGCAACAGTGTCCTTCGTCAATCTGCTCATTTTACCATGAGACACATCTTCCACTGCAATGGAGATGTAAGTCGTCTCTTCAGGGCTGAGCAAACCTAACTTTAAGCTTTTCCTGTAAAGCTAGATCCGCCCTGAAACACCTCATGGCCTAAGCTTAGCCGAAGCATGTGATTGGTTATTTATACGGCGACAGCTTGTACCACGCGGACCGGTTTCCAAACAGCAATATCATCGAATTCCTTGGAAGGCGCAGTCCCGAGATATCCTTTTCATGGGTAATGACCAGTTGAACCTACTGGCGCAGCTCCAACTTATCTCCTAGCACTTCTTTCGTCATGCTCCTGTTACTCATCACCCGCGTCGATCGGGAAGTACGGATTTTCCGAGATATCACTGTTGTAAGAAATGGCAATCCATGTACAATCGACTTCACTTGGATGCTGTAGAACAGTCAGAGGACATGATGTCAGCGGCTTGGCAACGGCCACAAGGAAGATGGAGTCATGATAATGCTCGCTGATCATCAACTTTCCCAAATCCAGCCGACGACGACGACCCCATGATGAGCCAGCCGTCGATGCTTCACATCATAGGCAGACACATATACCGACTCTGGTACGGCGACCCAGAACGGGAAGCACAGTAAAGAGCAGAGCGAGCCGCACAGCAAGCATGGGAAGAAGCACACCCGTGGCCGAAATCTCTCGAAGATTTCCCTCTCGACAGGAGTAAGCCATATAGCGGCCAACCCGTGCCGAAAGAGGCGTTGTTCGAGGGGGTGGGACCGGATGGCGGTTGGTTGGGGGACTGGCACGAGAGGTGGAACATCGTCCTGGCGGGCAATGGGCGTGACGCTCTGGTGTTTTCGGTTTTGTTTGTGACTGAGCTCGATACCGGAGAAGTGATTTACGATGAACTAGACAGGCGTTTTGAAGACCACCCAGGTGACCCTGGCCAGAGGTTGGCTGAGACGATCAAAATCCACGAACGGCTCGAAGAAGGCGGCGATTTATCAGATTCAGGCGCAAGGTGCAAACGCGTTGTGAAGCTTCTGGGCTCGTCGCCTTCTTGCTATCGCATCGAGAATCTCCTGCCGAACAGCCCTCTCACTGGCAGCGGCCAGGCTCCCGGGGAATGTCTGGCTTTGTATCAGCGTTGGGCACTGCAGTATCTCTCCGCCTGCCGATATATCCACGGAAAAGGGATCGTGATCAACGCCCCGGCCGATGAATGCACTTGGTTCCGGTCCGATCTGTCCCTCGTGGTAGCCGGTTTTGTCGGCGCCTCTTGTCCTGACCTTGAGATCTCTGCAGGAGGTTGGTGGGGCGGCGTTACAAGTTGCTCACCCTTTAGCCCATACGAAGGAGATTCTGGATCTCACGCATACCGATACGGGCAGCCGAGAACCGATCTTTTCGACTGGGCGTGTTGGGTGTATCAGCTCATGACAGGCGGCCGGAATCCATTTCTGCCGCCTGCAAAAGTTGGAGCGGAAGTCAGTTCGCAGGAGATGATGGCGAGAGAAAAAGCGGTCCAGATGGGGTTATTCAAACACTGGCCAAGCTTACCAAACGATCAACTAGGTCCCTGCCTGATCAAAGCGTGGAAGGGAGAATACGATAGTGCTGATGACGCTTTCCGAGACGTGAAGGCAATCTTAGAGGGTTGTGGACGGGCTTTTGCTAAAGGTGAAGAGGATGAGATGGAAGGGTTCGATTGGGAAGCAGAGTTCGGTCCAGCGAGACAATGAGCAACATAAGCCATGTCAGATCTTGACCCACTCACATGCGCCAAAGGCTCCCTCTCTTCTCCCTTCAACTCCGGTGCTTGTTTGTTGCAAGGAGACTCTCCCACTCTATCTCAGGACATTCAGGTCTCCAAAGATATACGGAGGTTCCAAAGTAGCCCGCGCTCCAATTCTAACCAACCGCGGCTCCTCGGGCAAACTCGAGATCTGATTCCTCCAAAGTTTGACTTTGTCCACCCACGCGTCCCTCAACTGCGGCCTCATCATACTCAAACCTTCCAACCCCTGACACAGCATGACGTCCTCCCACAGCCTCTGCCTCCAGGCATCTGGTCCCTCCTCCTCCCGTGACGAAAACCGTGAATCCTCAAACCCGTCTTGGAAATCAGCACCGGCCAGAGCCCTCATCTCCTTCCAGTAAGGCCTCCACCGGCTGCTCTTGATCGTCCACGTCAGAGCGAGGTTGTTATCATTAGGAAAGTCGATGTAATTCCCCTCACGTCTCGCATACGGCCCAACTTCATCCACAACCCGCCGGGGGTCACTATCCGGACGTCCGCCCGAGGCGTCGCACTGGAAGTCCGGAAGACAGTACTTGAGAAACTCCAAGCGCGTGTCGACCTTGAGCCTTCTCGATTTCGCGTCGTTGTTCAAGAACACGTCCAAATCCGGGCCAAACAGTTCTCCATAAATCGCCAGGTGGAAAAGCGTGTCCGCCGGCTCGGCCTTGATCGTGTAGGCATCGCTGGCGCCGCCGTCCCAGAAGTTGTCGATGGCGTACCACTGGCTGCCGACGCATTTGTCGATGATGTCGACGACGGGGTTGATGATTGCGAAGCGGGAGAGATGGAGCTCTCTAATTCGCTGGAGAGTAAGGCCGCAGTGTTCCAGGGCCAGTGCGAACAAGCCCTGATTGCCGCCTTTGCACTCTGACGCGAAGACGTGCTCGTTGGCATCAGTCTTGCGTGCCCAGGTTCCTAGCTCTCTTGCTGTGGCCATGAGGAGGAAGAGGGGGTCTGGGCGAAAGAAGACTTTGTCCTGAGCGGCTGCGAGTCGCAAGATGGTGCTTGGGGTTGCGGTGGTCATGGCGTTCTTTAAGGCTCGGCATGTTGAAGAGAGATTGGTGTAGTCCTCGATGTTGTGGATGTATTCCGGCAGCATCACCAGTATGTCCCGAGGGAGGGACTGCAGGTTCGTGGCGGACAGCATTGCAGATTAGTCGGGGTCAACGTCCCCTTCCGATAATTAGTTGAGGAAAAGTCGATAAATTGATGGAATAGCACGTTGGAGATGTCTGCCTTGATGTACTATACAAAACCGGTGTCGCATTTGAGTCACCGGAGCGACGTAATCCGTCTGCAAACCTGGCATCGCAACGGTCGACTGAACTTTAGATCGACCATTCTCGCCACTTGATGGACGGCAATCTCCTCTTCAAGGCGACTCGTCTGTTGCCCGATGGATCTGTCTGTCATCGACTAGCCAACTCAAGGAGGAGTTGAAGATGAGTAGCAGTGAGGAGTCGTGAATTCGCATGTCACTGGTCTCGGAGGTGAGTTGCGGCGAAGCGTGTACGTTCATTGGTTCGCACGAAGGGTTAGTGTTACGGTCATGGCCTCATGAATTACAACATCCCTGATAGAAGTCAGAAATATTTGATACCTGTGAAGACAAGATTTGACCTTTGTAGATCCAGCCAAGATTTGGTCAGCTAACGAGAAGACTTCGAACTGAACCCTGCCGCGATACGCAGCACGCTCTAGAATCTATGTCATCCTCTTTCGTTCATTTCTGTTGCTTGAGTGTATCATCTTTCTTCTCCATCCGACCCGGTGGATGCTCTAAGTCACATACTGGAACACCTTCCCATCCTCCCGATGGTTCGATGCATTTTCTTCCCGGCCTTCGACTCCAACCG
>Ga0265797_10001597_pt1 | contig 39735 bp, 28 predicted proteins | sample P2T30metagenome_FD_192433 | JGI IMG/M metagenome (GOLD analysis project Ga0265797, IMG submission 192433) | Plant litter microbial communities from East Loma Ridge, Irvine, California - P2 T30 | ecosystem: Environmental > Terrestrial > Plant litter > Unclassified | place: USA: California...
GCGTCTGAATGTGCGTGCCGGAGGCCATGGCACACATCGCTGATGGCCTGCACTCGCTCTGTAGCCCCATCCTTCTTCGTCATAGCGCCGCTCCTTCCCTATATTTACGAAAAACCGGGGCCTCCAGTCGAGCCAATAGCCACCAGGGCCCTCCTGCGAAGCCTCTCTTTATCACTGCTGCCCAGCCGTCCGTCCTCATACACATACATCATATCCCGCCTCATCCTCTACCACCACCACAACAACCACCACTACCTTCCTCCTACTACTACTCTACCTCCTCCCAACACATTCCTTCTTCAACCACAACCCAACAACTTCTTCGCTCTCTGTCAAGCACTCTTCACACGACAGCCTCTTAAACTCACTCAACCGTCTCCACCTCCAAGTCACCTGACTTGCCGGATCCGGTTACTGCTCTATAATACGTTCTTCTCTTTTCTGACTCTTCCATCCGGGACTGTTTGCTGTTTCCACACGGACCAGGCCAACCTCCATTCTCCGGATCACTCTAACATCGTCCTTGAGGCCTTCATTGGACCTGCGAGGACTTCTTCCACTTCCCTCTTACAATATGTACCCAACTCCCCCAGCATCCCCAACCCAAAATGGATTCTGCGCACCCGAAGACCGCCTAGGTCAAGTTCTAGCTGGTCGACTCCAGTTGACTGGCATTCTCGGTGTAGGAGCTTACGGCGTCGTGTACACAGCCGTGGACATCCAGACCAACATCCCATATGCCGTAAAGGCACTCAACAAGGTCGGTCTTGAGCCTCGCCAGAGGAAGTTCCAGCAACGGGAGATCCAGCTCCACCACCAGGCCAGCGCTCACCCCAACGTTGTCTCTCTAGTCAAGATTATGGACGCTCCTGACTGCACATACGTTGTCATTGAATACTGCCCAGAAGGTGACTTGTTCTCCAACATCACCGAGCAGGGCAAGTACGTGGGTAACGATGCCATGGCCAAGCGCGCTTTCCTCCAGGTTTTGGATGCCGTTGAATACTGCCACTCTATTGGAATCTACCACCGGGACCTCAAGCCAGAGAACGTACTAGTCACTGACCAAGGAATGACTTGCAAACTTGCCGACTTTGGACTTGCCACTACCGACCACGTCACCTCTGACTTTGGATGCGGCTCGACTTTCTACATGTCTCCAGGTATGTTGATCTAACCTGACTCAGCAAGTCACGTGCTAACTTTGGGCAGAATGCCAGACATCGGCACCCAAGGCCTACTCATGCTACGCCTCAGCGCCCAACGATGTTTGGAGTCTGGGAGTCATGCTTGTCAACCTCACATGCGGACGCAACCCATGGAAGCGAGCTTCTTTCGAGGACAGCACCTTCCGCGCCTTCATGAAGGACCCCAAGTTTTTGAGGACCATCCTTCCTGTTTCCACTGAGCTCGACGCCATTCTCAGGCGCATGTTCGAGTTCAACCCTGCCAACAGGGCAACCATTCCCGAGATTCGTGAGATGATTCTCCGATGCTCATCTTTCACTGCCACAAAGTCAGCGGTCGCAACGCCTCTGTCTTCTCCTCCTTTCAGCCCAGTGGACTACAGCCGGGATGCCGCATACAACGCCTACTACCAGGCTCCTGCGGTACCCCAGTTTGCTCCTCTCCCCGGCTCAGCCTACGCCCCATCACCCTTCCAGCACTCTACCTCATCTGGAAGCTCTAACTCGGACAACGACTCTGTCTTCTCCGCGTGTTCATCTGCTTCATCCGCATCCTCGACATCTTCGTACCAACACGTTTCCTCTTCTCAGGTTCCCAAATTTTCTTCTCGAGTACCGCAGCCTCAACAACAATACGTTTCTCAGCCCCCTGCCAATACGTGGTTTCAGCCATTCATCCAGGCGGCCAACCTGGTCAAGCATGTGTCCTTCCAGCCTTCTATGATGGCCCCGGTCCACGTCTACTAGGCCGCTCTTCTCTTCTGGCCCTTTGGATCCTTTTTATTACGATATGCTTCTTCACGATGTGTTTATACAATTTTCGAAAAAGTCACGATGACACGAACAGCGATTGATTTCTCGTTCGGTGTTGGTGCGGTTTGTTTTCTTTTGGCGTTATAAAACTAGACCAGTCCGGACGACATGCCGGCTCTGGACTTTTAGAACTATCTGGCTACTATGTTTAACTTGGGCAATCGCCTTGATGGCACGGAGTTTGATACTGGGGTGGCAATCAACGATGTCTGCCACGTATATTAGGAGTGGGGTCAATGGGCATTTCCCGGAGTTGTTCTTGTTGGATTTTGAACCAATAGAGGTTCATTACCATCACGTTCGTTCGAATTTCACATCAAGAGATACCAGAGCACTAGCTCAATACTGTACGGTAGTAGGTCCCACAAAGAAGGACAGCAATATTTGCACTGCGCAAACTCAAACAAATGCAAAAACATACAAGCGGTCGCCGCGACGACAGTCGCGAGCAGACTAAGAAAGCCACATCTTCAAATCCCATCACTTGACCTGCCTTCGCTTTGTTGACATTGCCTTAGCCCATGTTACTCTCCACGATGTTCACACCGAATCTGCGCTCCGACCACACCCAACGTTGTCGACCCACTCACACAACGCATCAATCTGCAGCCACCCTGCCGCAGTTCTGCACCCAACCCAAATCGTGCATACACTTGCGCAAGAGATCAATCTCGTACCCAACCACTTGTCTTGTCACCCCACCCAGGCTCCACGGCCTGGGCATCATCCACATGCATCCGTAAAGTCTCCATCGCGATGAACGCTGTAAGCCTAGAGGTATCAGCGAATCACAAGTTTCACCAAGGCCGATGTGTGCATGGCCATCTGCGTGCTGAGCCTGCAAGTGTGCAGTAGCCTGCTTGACTCGACGGGGACTATCACGCCGGGATTGCGCCCTGCCTCATCGATCTAACTGCTAGAGGTCTAAACAGATGTGTAAGATTACTAGGCGCACATCCAAGGGGAATTATGGATGGAAGGCTGCGGATACCGGATGCAGGTCGTGGCCGATTGATGACCTGAATGAGGGATCGAGACTCATCTCTGCGCTTTCTGTCATGCCCTTAGCGCATATCTTTGTTGGGAGAATGGAGGCGGCCGCCTAAACGGATTCCTCAGGCCACGCGATGTACAACTAAATGGAGGTTGGCGAGGCTATGCTAAGCTACTTGTGGCTGAGATGGTGTACTGTTGTTATTGACATGCTGTTGGACCTGCGCGGCAGTCGTCTCAGGACCTGATCCTGCTGCTGTTAGAGGCATACCACGAAATGACACGCAGGCAGTCGTAAACATGTCTCGGCCATACGAACGCCATCACCATGGTCCTTGTCTCGCTTGTTGGCCGGTCAGCTGGCCATCGAGGAGGGCTGAATCTCCAGTCAACCATCAAACGTCCTTCAGCTTCCGTCGCCCTTGTGTCGTGTCGGCTACCGATGCTTCCAAGACACCTTAGCATGTCGCGTAAAATGTACATCCGCGTACAGTTGCAGTGAGGCGTCACCGGAAAACTTGGTCGACACCAATCGGCACACGCATTCAGGCAAGGAAGGGCACCGTTACAAAGAATTTGTTTTTGCGGCCGCCAATCCTTCGTCATATGACAAGCATGGTGGATATCCGAAGAGGGAAAAGCAACGGCCGTCGCTACCGGAGATCCCTCAGCAATCAGCAAATACGTGCTCATTTCGTGTGGTGCTGCGCGCGGGTAATGGCGTCGAGTGACGTGCAGAAGGCTGACGGAGCAAACTGGTGTAAGGATGACATTATGCCAAGGACCGCGGCTGGTATGTGTGGCAATCATCATCACCAGCCCACACCAGCCCGCGCCGTTCCTTCTGCCGCTAGCCACTTTCCAGGAAGAAATCCCTCAACTCCATCCTTTTGCATCATATGCATCCCACCCCGCGGCCCTTTCGTCAGACAATGTGCATACCTACAACAAGCTTATTGTTCGTTATTGATCCAGCTGCGCAAGTGTGGCGATGGCCGCTCAACGTCTCGCCGAAACCAGGTCCAGACTTATTGATGCGATTCAAGTGCCTTTGCCCATTCGCTGGGTGAATTGCATGCATGTATAGGTATGCTAATCTTGTTCTGACTTAGGCCATATCCAGCAGGAAAATGGTCTTAGAAATTTTAGCATACGATAGGAACAAGTGCCCTGGTCGCTCAACGGCGTCAAAGATCTGCTATCAGCTCATATTGAACTTTATCGACAAATCCGACCCTAGAGAGCGTTGAAATCTCGCTTCGTACGGAATGACATCGTCCTTCGGCTTTGCAAAAATGGTGGCTGTTCGTCAATCACATGGACGTTGCATGTCACCCGTATACCGTACTTGCATCAATTTTCTTCTTCCGACTTCCGTACGCACCCCAGAAGTATGCTTTTTTCACGCCACGAATGCGCCTCGAATAGTCCTTTTCCTTAGGCGAAACTCGCAGAACTTTGTTCGCTTAAGTTATGCGAGTGCGAGAATGCGATGGGCACTTTTCGGCGTCACAGATAGACGAATGAGCACGGTAAGCCGCATATTGGCAACTGACATCTGGTCGGGGATTGCTATCCTAGCTGATGTCAAGGCTTGAAAGTAAGGAGCGAACCTTGCGCAGCAAGCTTCGTGGCTTACTTGCCTTGTGTCACTGTGTCACAGTAAGTTGGGCCAACTCATCGGGTCTGCCGAGCGACATCCAGCCTTGCGGGTAGCTGTGCTTTTGGGACCTGATGCTCGGAATTCTGCTCTTTCTTCTAGCTGAGGCACGTCCTTTGCGCTGTGATCTTCCCTTTCCCAGGATTGGTACTATCAAAAGCATACATGCGTCGTCATGCGGCTATTCTACGCTACATGCCGACGGCACTTCGATCAGTCATCGTGTCAGACTACGAACAGCGTTGCCTCACGCTATAGACTCGAAACGTACGATCATGAGCTCACTTTTTTTCCTCGGACACCGGAGATACATAGCCAAGGTCACTAAAACTCCAGATATTCAACTTCTCCGCACGGTTGCTTCTCCTAGAGCGACCTCGAACCTAGTCGATCATACAAACAACATGCAATGGCGCTACATGGTAACACGGTAGCCATCCATGTCTGCCTCCTCAGCCACTTGCGAGAAACCTTCCACAACACGACCAGATCGCTGCTCAATACTAGCACGATATCCCCACACATGGTACAGCATAACGCCGCCTCTCGACATATGCTGGTCCATCCCCCGTAACGGGACGCTCCTTGCTGCAATGAGCACCCCTGGAACCCCAGGTAATACAACGATAGTCCCCATCTAGCCTGCTGCAGACGACCGCTGTCTACAAGCGTATCACTACGTCTGAGTTTGCTACACTCGCCACACGAATAATTGGACATACCCTCTCATCCGCAGTCCCGCCCTAGAGACACAAGCGGCTTCCCGTACACATATGATCGGACCGAGAGAAGTGGTCAGAGTCCAGTAACACAACCCCCACAGCAAGGGGCCTTTGCATCTGGTTCTGTACGCATGAAGGACAGGTGTGAGACTGACAGCGGGGAGGTGTTCCGATGGGTGTATATGCAACTAGGCGGTCTCCGAAAGGTACTCAAGGTCTTTCGCTGCTCAGCCTCTTCGCGCGCTGTACCATCTGCAACGGTTTGACAGCTCATACCGTTTCCATGCTTTTTCAAGATTGGCGAGGCCGCGAAGAAACCAACGTCGAAAATCGTCTGTAGGTTCTTTTTGCTTCTCCAATTAGTAAGGTTTGGCTTTAGGGCACCAACTTGCTGGCTACCCACGCGAAGCTGCACGGCCGTACGATCGACCTATGAGCACAGGGCGTTGGGCATACGAGAACATCGTACGAGCGCCCTCGTGGCCGGTGCCTAGCGCTTCAAAAGACGACTTGTCTTCTTTTCTTTCCAAGGTTCTCTTCACGTCATTCTAGATTCGATTCTACACGCCCAAACCTTACGCGAAGGTGCATGAACCGGGTAGCGCGAACCAAAGATCGGAACACTATTATCGTCAACACCGCCTCCCAACCAATACGCTCATAGGTGCTGCCTGTCGCCGGGATGACCGCATGGGTAAGGAAGCAGCTACCGGGCCCGCAAACGATCTGACAACGTAAAACGAGGATGCAGCGAGCCCGGCCAGGATCTACTGCACGCCAGCTAGGCATCCTTCCAGCTATGGGCCTCGCATATATCCGCCCGAAGGTATTCTAAGGATAGGCTTCCTGCGTCTGTAGCGGACAAGGCAACAGAAGAAAAGTTTGGGCGGAAGCATATGCAGCAACCGACCGAACGCTGGTCGGCAAACCGTGACTCACCTCTGAACCACTATACTGACCAGATAGTGCTCATTTCAATGTAGCTGTGTTACCGCATGGCGAGTATACACCTTGCGCAGTGTATGTACGCTGAAACAAATCATCTCTCCAGCCTGTCATTCACAGCCAAACACCCAACCCCCACCCACAACTTCACGTTCGCGCATCCCAGCACCCCATCCACTTCAAAAGCAAACAATAGGCTCAAAATCCAAGCCGCTTGCCCAAAGTCTGGATTCGTTTCCTGCACAAGGCACCTTACATGCGCTATCTTCGCCCTACAAGCACCAGTCGTTCAGCGGCCATGCAGCGAGCGCTGTGCCTAGCCGCCTAGGAACCGTGCTTTACGCTCGAGTCTGTCACACGACACGATGCGGCGCGACAGCATGCCAGAAGGCTGATTGCATCGGGGAATTATGTTGCGCTAGGAGCGTTGGGCTGAGGTTGTCAGTGCGGAGGGGGAGGGTTGGTGTTGTGTGACGGTGGTGTACTAGGTAGTGCGGACGGTTGTCTTGTGTGCTTGGTTAGGCGCCAAGCTAGAAGAGGTATGCTAGTCATCGCATGGTGTTGTGAGCATGGTTGGTATGGACGTGGGAGATTAGGTATGTGTACAGTGTTTGGGTCTTTGTGGTGGTGATAAGCTGGCACTTTATCAAAGAGAGAAACTCAACATCTTCTTAGAGCAGTGTACTTCTTCCTATTACAATAAAGCGTGTTAAGAACTACACAGATATAGACTAAGAATATAGAAGTCTGTAATACTATTAATCTTTATGAGTTTTCTTATCATGAGCTATTGTAAGCTGTAAGGTGAAGCTTGTTATCTGTACACCTGTTCCGTTGTTCCCTTGTATACGGTGCTGATGAGAATACTGTATCATGAATGAGCGAACTAGAGAGTTACCATCAATAACAAATGCAGTCGCTAAATATCTACACGATTGTCTGAATGGTCTATACGGACAACACTGCGGTGTACTGAAGCCCGGCAAAAGTTAGTTATTGTTCAGCCCAACGTCTATATCTTCCCAGAAGTTCTAATCCTGATCTCCTTCTGCATCTTGGGGTGCCGCCTCCTCGCCTTCAGACTCTCCATCTACAACCGTGCTTCTATCACTGTCAACGCCCTCCTCAATCTTTCCACCCTCGCCCCCAGCATTACTCGACGCTTGCTCTAAATAGTGAACTCCATCCCCACTTGTACTTCCATTCGATCCTTCCAGTCTGAGTGTGAGCCTAGGACGTCGCGTCGCCGGCTCCATCTCCAGCTCTTCATCTGCCTCAACCTCTTCTACCTTGATCTTGATCTTATCAACAGCCTCCTTTCTGACTACAGCACCCCCACTACTCTCACCTCCTGGCCCACCAACGAATTGTATACCGACCGGGTTAAGATAAGTATTAATGTTCTTGAGCAAAGATGTCCTCCACCAATGCTGCACATCAGAAGTCTTGGCGATATGGAAGTGAAAGTCCGGGTACATGTCACATACTTGTCGCCATGTGGTGCTATCACCAGGCACATCGTTCTTGTTGCTACCACCGCCGCGTGGTGAGCCTTCCGTGCCGAGGTAAATCACATCACTACGTGTCCAGTGTGAAGCCAGGGCGTCAAAGAAGAGTGTGCAGAGTCCTTTCATGGCGCCGACATCGTGACTGTGGTAGCCTCTCTTGGGGGGTGCAGGAGGAGCGCCGGAGGAACCATCATCGGTCGTGAGCTTGATCTGCGGGTTCAAGGGATTGTCGCTTGTAAGAGGTTCCGAGTTGATGGTTACCACACGTCGTAGGTTCTCTTCTGTGGTATTGACACATACGTATGCAATATCACCGGCTCGAATAAGAGATTGTTTGGCGTCAGATGTTCTAGATTTGGCGAGCGGTAGGAATAGATCGTATAGTTTTCGCATTGCTGCTTCCCAGTACTCATCTGCTTCTAGCTTAGCGGCAAGGAGACATGAATCCGCGTGTGCTCGTACACCACGGTACCCGGCGACCTGTGTGTTGATGCTGTAAATGTTTGAGTGCATGAATGAGACGAACTCGGCAAAGGAGTTGGGACTGATAGTTGGCAGTTCAACTTCTGATACTGTGTCGTCTGCGGCGATGATAGATTTGAAAATGTCAGAGTACCGTGACAACTTCGCTTTAGGCAGATACCAGGTTCGTTGGTTATTTGGCTCTGGCTCTGGCCCGACGATGATCTTCATAGTGCCTGGGATGGACGGAACACTTTCCTTGCGTGTGTCGGCGGAACGGTAGACACGTGGACCTTGAGACACTGTCTCAGACCTTGTATCGAACACTGGTACCATCAATGTGTTTCGAGGGTCTCTGTTCCTTTGCACTTTGGCGAGGGGCGAGGACGGAAGCATCGAATCGGCTTGTGCGAGTCTTTGCTGGCCGGTTGATGGTGATACAGGGCGCGGGATGCGAGAGTTCATGCGATATCTGTGAGATCGCAAGGGAGGGGATATATCATGGGAAATACTGCTGAACAAGTACGGATGACAGGTACAAACGGGCAGGTTGTCGCGTGTGTGCCCTTGGTGACTAGCGATAGTGAAAGAGACGTTAAAGAAGCTTTGTGGGGCTCAAGACAAGTGAGGTCGTACGTATGCGTTCTGGGAAAATTATATGATGATGGTTGTTTATGGAAGCATGAAGCTGCAGAGTAAGATGGAAATGCGTGGATGAGCCATCGGGAGAAGAGCTTGTAAGGTGTATGTCGGATCAGGCAGCTGCCCAATGTAGATGGTATAGGCAGTGACGATTCGGATCAATGTGACAGCAGTAAATATTGACTGCGTCACAAATTGAAGACATTGCGATGGGGTTCAAGCTCAATCATTGTTTGAGGATAACCACGACTCAGTCACTTATATGCCCAGCCTCGTCGGAGAGCACCGTCTTTTTACACAAGTCTAGACAGAGCCCAACTACGACTGCTGAGAAGGTAGTCTGCTGGCTATCGCTGTTTAATACCGCAGTTCCCTCGAATACCGTTGTACTAAGCATGCCATCATCCAGAGATATCACCCATGCGCCCTACCCTCTGCTTCCAACGCCACATCCAGCGTACTGCTCTGCTCTGTACTCAATCCATCAACCTCAGCCTGCCCACCATAACGCTCTCTAGCACGCCACTTTTCGCCAAAAGTATAGAACACCCATGGTACCTAGATGATGGTGCACAAAGTCAACGTATGTCTCATATGCAATTTGTCTAGGGTCATTTCTTACCGGCGTGAATGCAAGGGCAATGAGCGCAAGTAACGAGAATGACCAGCCCACATCAAGCTTTTGGTACATCTTATGCGAGAAAAGAGGCGCAAGACCACCGACAAGCGAACGCATGACAGAACAGGCAGCCATGCCAGATGCAGAATGCAGCGGGTAGGCGTCGAGAATGTATGTACCTGTAAAGAAATAGACTGCAGATCAGCGACGGTGAACTCAGATTTGAGACTGAACTCAGAATGAAGCACTTTGGGGCGACATGAGACTTACGATAGCGCTCATAGCCCCAGCACCAAAAATCGCTGTTCCAATCAGCGGCACGATCCAGTGCATCCCATGTTGCGCAGTCCAAGCATATATGAACAAACCGATGCTCACAAGCGGCCACCAAAATACCATAGGTAGCAATCGGTTCTCCGGTCGTGTGTCACCTTTCAGTTCTCTTCGCTTGACAATGCCATCGCTAATCGCAGCGCCCCCAAGCATACCAATGAGGTTGCCGACTGCAGTGCCCAGATAGGCGAGGCCCAGACTTTTCGGCGCCCACTTGTATGTTTCGACAAACGTGGTTGAGAGGGTCGTGTACAGGACATAGATGTAGCCGTAACCGATAGCAGTAAGGAGTGAGGTAAAGAAGATCGGACGTGACAAGAATAGCATGCGGAGCGGCATAAGCATCGCACTGCGAAAAGCTTCCAGCTTATCTTCTGCAATGTCCGCATCAGATCTTACTTGCAGGTTCTTATTCCCAGTCTCTTTCCGCAGTCGCACTGCTTTCCGCCGAAGTAAAACCGGCTCGTAGGTTTCCGACAAACATAGCATACTAAGGACTGTACCTATCCCACCAAGGATAGCAGTGAGATAGAAGATCCATCGCCATCCTTTCGCAGCATTGAGGTAGCTGCCTGCTGTAGGACTAATTGCTGGACCAAGGTTATATGCCAGACCTATCAATGCCATGACGCCTCCCCGCTTCTCTTTCACCATGAGGTCTCCGAGGCTTGATGGTGCAAGAGCGAATACACTACTTCCGCCCACACCAGCAAAGAACCGGAAAACAGCCAAGACACCAAGTGAGTTTGCGCGCCCGCAGGCCAAAGTGCATATGGTGAAGAGCACGTTGCACAGGTGGTACAAAGGCAGTCGGCCATACTGCTCGGAGAGGGGGCTAATGAGGAGTGGTCCAAAAGCGTAGCCTAGGACGTAGATACTCAGGACGAAGGCGGACAGGTAAGCGTCGGTGGATCTGAAGTCTTTCATGATCTCTGGAATCGCTGGGGCGACCACAGAAGACGTGAATGGCCTCCTACATGTCAGCGATTCATAGCTGCGATGCATCTAGGGTGTGATACTTACGAGACAAAAGACATGAAGAATATACAGGCGATGTTGATAGTCTTCTTCCATGAGGCGAAGTTTCTGGGGTTTGCCGCATCGTCATTACCATGCCAGTCGACTACACTTACCTGCCTCTCTTTCTCAGACACGAGTGAGGTGGGTGGGCTCTCCATGGTACTGCAATGTGACATGTAAATTCTCGGTAGGACTTCGCTCTGATATAGGTTCAAAGCTAGCAATAGTGGTAAGGGGTGAGTAACAAAGAGTTTTGGATGCAGTTGGTATGGACGTTGGGAAGCAATGAGTCTCGGAATGTAGCCTCAGTCTTTGTGTGTCCAATGTTCTAATGCCGCCTCCCATAAACATCTTTATAACAGGGTTGCCTTGTAATTACGTCGCTCGAGGTAAACACGGCTTGACGAATCGAGTGCCGGAATGTGTCGGGCTGGTATCGGAAGATAGAAAGAAAGCGAACGGCTGCAACTCCGGTGCCATGAACATGTCAAATTTAGGGCGATACCGGCTCTTGTTCTTACTGACGGGCTTCCAATTCTACGCATTTAGCAACATATGTGCCACAATGCACTGCTGCCGACTACTTAGGCGAGCATAGGATTCGATGGTTACGAACCAAGTAAGCATGAACAACCCTGAAGTCTATGTGGTGCTGTCAACTGCCACAGGGTACTTCTCCAGGCTCTCGTACCACTGAAGCGTGCTCCCTATCATGAAAGCCCAACTACCCCAAAAGGTGCTAAGAGAAGCCTGATATTGCGCCCAACTCCTACTATCGTACCCAAAAGCCGGACACAAAGTGAAGCCTACACCTCCTACGAGATTCCAAGCGCCGACCCACCAACCGAGTGTCCGGGGAGCCGGTTTCCACCACTTGGACTGTGTCTCGATCATGAAGAGGGCACCGGAAATGACGAAACCTAGACCGCCAAGAACTTGGGGAGTCCAGTAGAAGACGATGGTAAGCGTCTGCGACATGCGATTGTAGATGCCCGGCAGCGCTGTCAGACCCGCAACCCAGAAAATTGTTGCACCGAGCAGCTGGGAAAAGGAAGCTATGAACCCGAGATTGTGGATGTAGTGGGTTCGTAGTTCTTCGTTTGACGGCCACCATATCCACAAACGCTCTTGGGGCGCCAACTCGGACTTTGATTGTGTAAGTTGCCGGGTATCGACGGACATCTGTTTGTTGTGATGGTGTGTGCAATGCGACTTTGACGGCCGCAGTGCTACGCGTTCTCCGCCCTCCTCTTCATGCGATAGAACCTGCTCCACTGCCCATCCGAAGCATCCCGATCTACCCTCATTCACAGCTTCTGCCACGAGCAGGAACGACCCCACTTCGAAAACAGTCACTCCGACAAACGCGGTTATGCCCCCACCATACAATTCCTCATTCGCGAATTCAGAACCCGGTCGCACCAACGGCAGATATACGAAGAAGGCATTGAATATCCATATCACACTGCCTATTGTGAAGACAAAGGCAACGTCGAATGACACGTCCCATATCGGAAAGTACGTGAACATGCGCCAGATGTTGCGTGCAACACTACGAAGGGAGGTAGTTGGGCGTGGGGTATCGTGCTTTGTCGAAGCGGTAGCCTGTTTGGATTCGATGTCTACTGCATGTCGTCCTTTGCGGTCATTCCGGGAAGTCCATTTGTACCGCACATCAGGACGCTGGTCGTGGCGGTAATGCGCTCGCGTAGGGTTGAGGAACGGTATCGGACCAGTGACGCGATCATGTTCGAGACGTAGGCCATCCCCGTGTCTCACGGGCTCACGAGCTGGGTGGAAGATGTTGTTGCGTCGCGTTTTGCGCGTGTCTAGGCCATGGCGACTTGTCATATCAGCCTAGTCGTCTTCAGTTCGCATGAGCGTTGCTGTGTCGTTAGCATTGATCAAAGCTTTCTGTATCTCACGAGAAAACCGGCAGAAAGCGACTTTGAACCCATGTTCAGACGCGTAGATGCTGCCAGCCTGCGTCATAATCTCGGATAGATGTAGCGTTGCAGTTAGTCTGTTGATAGCCGACGCCGGCTGTGCTGAGTCAGCCAGTCCACCGCCTCGCGTGCTTGCTCTGGGATGACGCGCTACATACGAATCATCCGCATAGCTGCCGTAGCTGTATTACCTACTTTCGGGTTCAATTTTTTTTTTGATTTTTCTGTTTTGGCAAACATTTACTGGATTCTTCATAGCCTATACGTGGCTCGCACAGCTGCTTTGATTGTTGCGTCAATGGAGGAGGAGCGGCCCCAATATAGCAAGTGTCAAGGTCAGTAGTACAAGCTGACCAAGTTCCTTCAGTCAGCTGATACTCAATCAGAGCGATGCCAGCTCATCAGGCTGGACTCACATATCCCAGCTAAGGCAGCTTCACCTGAGTACATCTTCTCTTTCGCCTATAAGAAGCCCGTAAGTACGTAACATTATCCATCAGTCAGACCTGATGGTATACAGCGGCCTATACCCAAAACTTGGGAATGGATGGGAACGAAGAATGGTACTGGTCTTCTCGATCTCCCACGTGAGTTGAGGGACATAATTTATGGCTACGTCTGCGACGATATGATCCACAATGGATATGGATGGCGCAAAGAAAACGAATGGGCCGAGGACTGCGATACAGATGACAGTGATATGGATGACAGTGACACGGATGACAGCGATACGGATGATAGCAATACGGATGATAGCGATACGGATGACAGCGATACGGATGACCAGGAGCCCATCGTATATCAAAACTGCAACATTATGAGGATATGCCGACAAGTGCACTGGGAATTTGCTGAGGTGCTCTACGCGCGGCCGCTACAACTTACCAGCATCCCACCGTTCAGCAAACTCCATCTCGTTATTACGGGGTCGCATATCCTTCCGTTATCAAGAACATACGGACATTTAGTCAAGAAGCTGGCATTTATCCATAGCATAGACCGTGAAGACTACTTAGGCTTGGAACTGCAAACAGGATGGCACTTCCATGCTAACGCTGAAGTTCTTTGGCTCGATGTTGTTACAGCAACGAGGAAACTGCTGAAGCTTTTCCCTACTCTACAGATCTTGCGTATTCTTGTCACCAACGAGCGAATCAGGTCTCCAAAAGATAACGACGTATTGATGGCCTTGCTCGGGAAGCGCACGGACAGAAGAGAAGAGCTGGTCGAGATCGCGGAGGATTTAATCCAGGCAGTGTGCTGGAGCGACACGAAGCCTATCGAGGTTCCGCAGCAGCTGGAATTGTTATATTTGGAAGACGCCAACGGCATTCTGAGTGAGATGCCTTTGGGCGAGGCCTTGAGGAGTATACAAGCAGCAGAGCTCCACAACAAAGAGCTTAGAGAAAAGTCCTGAGTCTGGGCTAAGATCAAGCTGAAGATGATGAAAAATGATGTGATCGCACTTGAGGAACTGAGGGTACAAATGTTGAACATGGCTTTGATGTAAACTGCTACTGTCAAAACCCAAGACCATATACACACTCCAAGGCGCCGCAAGATCGTCGCTGAACGCCATCGCTGTGCTAATCATACAAGTACAAACAACAACAGGACCAGCCTGATAGTCATGCCGCAAGCGACATCAGTTCACCTTTCCCTCTTTCTTCTCCTTCCTGCCCTTCTGCCTCTCATCAATCTTCAGCCCCCTAACCAGCTGCCTTCCCATCATCCTCGAGATCTCCTTGGCATAGTCCTTCATCCTCATGTTATTTTGCTCATCTGCGCTCTTCCCTTCATACTGCTTCTCACTGTATGGCGGTGGCGCATCCGTATACCGCGCGTACTCTGCTTCGATACGCTGAGCACTCGAGTTGGTTGAGAAGTTGGAATCAGAGCGGTGCGCCGAGTGGTCTGACGAGTGCGTTGAAGGCGATGGGAACGAATGGTAGGATGATGCTCGCGCTGCTGTGTTATCTTCGGTGTCGATTGTAGCGGGTCTTTGGTGAGCAGCAGCAGCGGCGGCTTTGGCAACTGATGATGCTGAGTCGTGGCGAGAGGACATTCTAGAGGAAGGGGTTTCGCGTTCGTTGACGCTGACTTCTGGGTAGTGATCCATGATTCGTGTTTCGGTGGTGACTCAATGCCGACTCGTAGTGGTAGTGTAGGATCTAGAAACCAGAATATAGGATGTTTTGAGCAATGTGAACGTGTATAGTATGGAGTATGACTGTTAGCGTCCTCAACGATGAGTATGCTTATTGGTGCGGCCGAATGATGCCATCAGGTCGATGATGCAGGTCAGGACCTTTAAACGGTTGCCTACTCACACAACGCACATGATGTACCTGACACAGACCCATAGCAATCCTGTAAGACATACTAAAGACGTCATTTCAGCGCCATCGCGCAGCCCAGCCACGCTTTGCCTGTCGCAGTCCAGGATAGGAAATGATGTGTGGCTCATCAGAAGAAGATCATGCCTTCCAGGCAGAATGCGGATACAACTCTGCTGACCTGACGGGCGGGTCGATATGCTCCGCGGATGCAGAAAGCCTTCATGAACCATACCATGACACGTGGAATGATGTTGGAGATGAACGTTGTCGGGGAGACGGCGAGGGAGCGAAAAGCGAGGCGCAAGCGAAGCGAAGGATGTGTGGCGTTCAGCATGGATGGGGCCAATGATGTCATTCATCACGATCGGCCGTGCCGTGTCGCACAAGAAGACCTGAAAGCTGATGTAGATCACAAGAGGAGACAAATAATTGGCATACGAACGATTGGGTATCTTAGTCCTCAAAGCGGACAGTGCGTGCAACGTGACAGAGCGTGAAATGGGTGAACAGGACGAGAAGCAGGTGTTGAGCCCCCAACAAACCTCTCACACCCTAACCAGACCCCTGACAGCGTTCTTGAGCTTTCCCAGACCACGTGAACTCTTCTTGAAGTCATTCTGTCGCTCCAACTCCATGTCCGTCGGCGCGTTGAAGTTACCGCTTATTCTTCGAATCTGTCCCTGCGAGTTGTGGTGTGCTGGCGACGGCGAATAGTAATGCTCAGCTGATGAGAATCTCCTTGGACGTCCCGTGTCATCATCAGAGTATGACGATCTCAGATATGCAGAAATGACAGCTTGTTGAGACAGTTGCCCCTCGTCGGATGATCGTTGCGCATATGGTGGAGTCAATGTCTGGGGTTGATGCGACTCTGCGCGCTTGTGGGATGATGACATGGCTGCAGTACGTTGATTTGGGTCCTCGGGTATATCGCTCATGGAGTATCGTGCTGATCTGGAGTCAAAGAAGGGATTTGTGGAGAGTGTAGAAATTGCTTACGACCATGTTGGGACCGCTCTCGCTGCTGTTGTCTTGTCTGTTTTTCCATGGTTGCACTTCGTTTCGCAAACCGATCCGTATCGTATAAGAGTGCGCTGCTCTTCAATTTGGCACGAGAAGCTTGAGTAGGTATCAAAGACGCAAAGCGCAACGCTTGAACGTGATGGATCAAAGCAACCCCAAATTCTCGCAAAGGCCCTACCTGTTCATACTTATCAACATAGCCTTTAGGTACCTTCGGCCAATGCACGTGGTACCATGGTAATACCAAAATCTAACGTCATTGACCCTGTCTCCCAATCAACTCTTCCATGCAGGAAACTACGAGACTCAAACTGCGGATCGGGGACAAGACGGGTAACCGGGCATTGTCTGCCTCGGGCGTCCCGCATGTTGCCAACTTGGCGGTAGTTGATGTCCAGTTAAGGTTGCCTTGCATGGCATAGTACTTTGTAGTGTTGGTGTCATCCGGAAAGTCGTATCCGCGGATGAAACGGACGCAGGACGATATGACTGGTGGGGTTGGACGCAGGGCAGCCTTAGCGATGTTGCAAGCTCTAGATACGAGGAGATCAGCGCAAGGCTGTGATGGACATGCGAGATGGAGGGTTGAACGAGTGAAGTGTTGGACATATGGATTGATGGGCTATCATTGCGATATCTGCACGAAGGGCTGGTTGCGACTGGTCAAGCGACCTTCTTCGAAGAAGTAGCTGTTGCAGCAGCCAATGAGCGATTCGGCTACCATCAGGATGCATCTGTAGAAGACTAAACGAATCGCATAGCAGGATGTAGAGAGGTGCAAAAATCTCCAATGCGACCAGTATGTGGAAGAAGAAGAGACGGACTTCCGGGCACTTCACTTCGCTATAGAAGTAATATCCATGTAGGTCCGATTCGTCCGAATAGCACCTCAAGATCTCCATCACCTGATTTACAGCATTTCCTGCGAAGGTGCGATCTTCGAGATCAAGATCTTTCATTTCGACAAAGAAACATCTCAAACATCGGTTCCGCCCTGATTTGCAGGGGCTCATCTCCTCTTCCTCGCTTCGCACCCTCGTCACCCAACCCAAAGTGGCAAAAAATCCTGCCAAACGGTCCAAACCCCTCGTCTCCCCTAACCCAACCTGCACAGCCAACGTTTCCCCGCGCTCTGCCCAGCACTGCTTTTCTGCGCAGCAAAAGATAATCCGCCCATCTGACCTTTCTTCTCGAACGAACAACTAGTATCCTAAACATAGTAACACACGTGCAGCCACCTCAAGATTTGCGAGGCTACGTTGGCGATTTGCTTAAGGCCGGCCGAGGCGCAGCAAGCCGTGCGGACGGTCTCGGATGCCTGACCGCAACGCGTCCCACAGTGGGCCTCCGAGATGATGATGAATGTGCGCTGACGCGGTGTTGCTCGACGGCTCAACTGCGACTCAGCCCATGTGGATATTTCAATAAATAGGAGAAGGATGGTACCACCTGGTGGTGGTTTCGACGAATTTTGTTATTACCGGCATTTCAAACATATATCGCATTGAGACTATTGGAAATCTTCAGCAGAACATATAATCGCGCTACATCAAACGGTGTATTGCTTCTTCTCGCGTTCACAAACCAAGAAGGAAAGAGACAGTTACTTGAAGTAGCAACTTTCAGGTTTTCCGTACGTAGCAGTAGCACCTCCACATTCCAGATCCTGCCATCCCGCACCCGGGTTTCCGGCTGAGCAACGAAAAAGCCCTCAACAAGCATCATCCCTAACCCATTCCAGGGGTCCACGCAACTCTTCCAAGGCATTCATAAGCTCTGGGACCACGCCGACTATCCACGAACCAGTATCGGCGAACCCACTGGGACCCTGACAACCAAAAGCCCACTTCGTTCCTTACAGCTGTAAACAAAGGCAAAGCGAGGCTTCCGATCCCGAGCACGTATAGTACATTAGCATACCCGCAGATCGTTTTTACAAAGATCCCGTATTCAGAGCGGTACACTACTACCACAAACTTTCGGCTCTACCCACGCTACCCTACTGTACAACCAAAGAACAACGATCGACATACAACGGACCTGAAAATGGACGTCACTACTACTATCAACACACAATCGTCATCAGCGTCATCGTTACGAAGCTCATCGCCTACTACACCCATAACACCTTCCTCGCCTGCATCATCGGCAGGCGCATCATACTTCAACGCACCAAACTCGCCGCAGATCCCTTACCACATCATCGTCACGTTCGACGGTAAAGTGCGCGAGATGATGAGGATAGAAAGGCAGGTCGAATACCCAGTCCAGGAACGCCGATCGCGGAGGCCGGCACCTAGGCCGAGGTACTACGCGAAGAATGCGGAGGAGCAAAGACCAGAGGCTAAGAGGGTTGACAGCGGGTTCAGCGGGATGTAAAAGGTCAAGGCTTGGTTTGGGAGGTTGGCGAAAATGGCGTTTACGATTTTGATGACTTTCTTCATGGGTACAACGGAAAAGGATCATACCACGGCTGTCGTCGTTGGCAGTCGGCGGGAATGCAAAAAGCTGGAGGCTACCTAGCTGGAATACTGTCAGTAATTGTAAACGTAATCAAGAGCAATGGAGGTCTTACTGTGCTATCCAATGGATCCAATTCGAGAAGAATCCTCCTCACTCGCCAGCCTATTCTGCGATCATTCCGATTTTGGCTTCTTAGACGCAACTAAGACATCTCGATGCCAATGGTGCGCATCTCTTGCGCTAAATGTGAAGAGGCGGCCGAAGTCAGAACCGTTGGCGCCGTTGCGCGGGCTCTTGAGTCAGTGTGCCGCCAGCCAGGAACATGTCGTGCAACCGCTGGACTCGTGTATCCTGGGTGAGAGCGAAGGATCTGTCTGCTTCACTCATATCTTTGCGGGCTAGCACGATGATAGTGCTGACAAGGAGAGTTTGTAACGGGGTGAGACGAAGCGACTGAAGTTTCCGAAAGTAGGAGTGCCGTCCTGAGCTGCTTATCTTGCCGAGTAGTCTTATGTGTATCAGCTCTTGTAGCAAACCACGTAGCGAAGGCGGTAAAAATTGCCGGCGTAGTGTGCTGGTGCACTGAGTGGAAGAAGAATGCACAGGTGTTGTACAGTTGTATTTAAGAAGCTAAAGGAGTGTAGTTATACCTCTGTCGGCTGCTAATATACAAGATAAAGTTTAAAAACTAATAATTGCATGTTGTGTCTAGTTCTCTCCTCAGGTGTACAAGAAGCACTGAGGTTATCTTCCTCCGTACTGACTTTGCCTTAGTCGTGCTGAGGTGATGCTTTGACATCCTCGTGATAGTGTCTTCATACACTCCAACACCCGTACAGTAGTTCCGGACGGACATGAGAATCCAGCCAACGTTGACACGAGTGAGGCATCTCGTGGCGAATTAGTGTCGATGACAAAGTAAAGGTTCCTGGTGTCGACGACAAAGTAAAGGTTCTTGGTGTCGATGACAAAGTAAAGGTTCTTGGTGTCGATAACGAAGTAAAGGTTCACCCTTCATGTTGTCTTTTGTTACTGTTCGGGTTACCAGTCTGGCCGAGTACTCTATGTACGCTTTTCGATTCGAACAACCCATCTCTTCCGACCTTGGCCTGCATCTATCATCCAGATCCTGATCTTGTCCGAGACACAGTTACAACAGATGATGTGTATCCTGTCTTCTCGACCGACAACCTCGTTCGTCAGCTGTCTCGATGTAGGACCAAAGGGGGGATCCATTCCGCGACGACTGCGCGATAGAAGGACTCGAAGTCTCTTCAACTCCTCAGCCAAGGATGTCATGCCCTCGTATTTGAGACGGAGAGCCGCCCAATTCATCGAAACGAACAAAAGCAACTCATCGTAATCGGAGCGTGGTTCGCCGTCCACGGTGATGAAGTCTTGAAGGGCAAGACTTTCTGCGAGATCATTCGGCGATGCGACGGATCCGATCTTTGGCCATGTGATGAAGTGGAAGGGAAGCTCTTCCCGCTGAAGAAGTTCATAACGAAGGTTACTTGGATATCGTGGCTGGTAGTGTCTCTTGGTAAGCGCATTTCTTCCAAGCGGTTCTTCTGGGCGCTTATGAGAGGCCTCCTTCGTGTCCTTGTCGTCGAACGTCCGATCCCTGATGGTGCGCACAAGAGTGGGGAGTTGGACGTGACAGTTTTGATCAAAGAGCCATCTCTGCTCCGCCATAGGAAGATCAGCGTAGAGATAATACCACATCCATCTTGTAATAAAGGTTGGTGACGGCTTGTATTGACGGCATACGCTGGGCATTTTCATCAACAGAGGAGAAGCCAAAAGACACTGCATGCTCTCTTGCATCCAGGCAACCTCGCTGTCTACCACCGCTTCGAAGAGCTTGTACAACTGTGACAAGTCGCGAAGGTCAAAGTCTTGTCGGTCATGTTGCCCGAACAGTGTCACTGTTGAATCTGGGCTCTTTGCCGGGCGATTTACCCTGATGAGCGCACGCTGGCTGATATTGCTTGTATTTGGCATCTGAAACAATGGTCAGATTCTTATCTAGGAAGTCTTGTCGGCTTAGTTGCGTAAACTTACACTCAAGTACATGAACAACTGGTCCTTAGTTAGAGACCACGATGCTCCAGGCCAGAGGACACATGCAATGAGCCTTGTAGCATGATCACGTTTGGTGGCGGAGAAGGCGTCTTGCACCAGCCACGTACACGCTACCTGGAGGTATGGAGTAACGATCTCCTGTTTCCGGAGTTCTTCGAAGTAGCTCAAGTATTGGGCTCGACCGAGCGCGAAAAGCTTGTCCCCAAGGGTCATGGCATAAACCGGGTCACTGCCAGATGTGCTTGACGTACTTTGGTTTCCAGGAAGAGGAAGGGAGTAACTTATTCCGTTAGAAGTTGCCATAATTACGTCGAGCGAAGCCGGCCAGGGTGTGCGGAGTTTCCTGATGATCCGGGGATGAACAGTTGGGAGTTATGGGAAGAGAGAAGGCGATGGAAAGAGCGGTCAGTCGATAGTTGGGAGTGGATGCTGTCAAGTTTGCTATGAGCGAGCGGTGGAGTGTAGGAACCTGAAAGGCGCTGTGAACGAGATAGTTCTTTGCCGGATGATGAGGTTGAGTGGAGATAGCTTGGTAGTCGTGTTGGTCTGCGAGCGCGGAGGATACCGCTGTGAATTTTGATGGCTGCTCACTCGTATCGAGTAGCAGAGACACGTACGATGTCAGTGACTGTCAACATTCGTGTACTCGTGGTCGATGTTATCGAACAACCTCAGTTCTGTGCATAGAATTGAGTCGAGTGAAGAACATTAGTAAGATAAGCCAGTAGACAGGTTGGTTTGTGAGTAGTAAGAAGTAAGAAGGTTGACTGGAGAGGAAAGGAGAAGTAGTTGCTGGAGAGGAAAGAAGAAGTAGTTGCTGGGGGTAAGGGCTTCCGTTGAAGCGCATGAACCACCGGGGCGCCGTTATGTCAGCAGCAGCGAGGAGAGCTATGAACAGTGGGTTGAACACGAATAGTGATGCAAGTGAGGGGCTCTAAAGTCTCTGGTATATGCAGGAAGAGTATCCAAAGTGACCCATGCCGGTCCACATAGATATAAAGGCTTGGCCAAGCCAACAACTTGACCCAACATAGCGATCAACCTTGCAGTCTCAGTGGCATACCACCCAAAAAACCCATGAATATACGGGAAGGTCTGTAGGGTCTTCCAAGAATGTGGGGTTTCAAGGCTCCCTTGGTGGTTTTCATAACCTCAGAAATGTCTCACGGACCCCAGCATCTTCACCATACCATCATCACTTAAGATGGCACGGTCTTCTTTTCATGCCATAACCACCATAGCATCGCTCTTGATATCTTGGAAGCGGACGTTTCCCAGAATCTTATGTTCATTGCGACTGGTCTGTTACTCGAAACGATACGATACCAGTCAGGGACGACCACGCAGCAGCAGCCCTGAACACATATCCAGACGCATGACTAGCTTGTCCAGAGAAACGTCCTGTTGACGAAATGAAACAAGGACGCAAATCTTGGAGTTGCGCACATATAACCAAGCGCCAGCTTTTCACCTAAGCTGAAGTCAAAGCAGCTTACCTAAATCTATGTACATCCCTCGTTTCTGACAGCCTCCAGTAGTTGTCAACTTAAAAATCATTACTACGAACGTCAGAGCCTTTAGAGTACGGAGAGCGCTAATCAAGCATCGTGCCGAGTAGATACATACGTCACTATCATTTCAGCAACGGACTTTGGTAATCTGGACGTGCTCCGTGCTTGCTCTGTGGTCAAGTGTACTTGGATCGCGGATCCTAACCGTCCCAAACAAACGAATATCCAATCGTCGATTCGGCATGTGCAACCACTTGCCTACATGGGCTGCGAATCTTAAGTGGGTGCTTACCTCAGTCGACCGTCATGGAGTTCCAGCGGAAGCGAAGTAGGTATCCCGTCCTTCCTGTTGGGCGGCCACTGTACCGAGATTTCCTCCTCAAGATGCGACTCGAGGCCATGGATGCTAGACTAACATATATTCATTTGGTAGACACGAGGCTATAACCGAGCCCTGCGCAGGAGCCTAGAACACGGGAAGCGGCAAGGGATAGCCCGGGTCTTAGGCAGCCAAGAATACTTTTCATTCGTGCTAGTAGTACGATACCTGTTGCTACTGGTAAACGACCATTCCTCAATGCATTCGAAGTATCTCGTTTCCGGAGTCAGTGGCCATGTACAATTTCCCATTCATCGTAGAATGATCTGGAGCTATATACGTTGCTGATTAAGCCTATGTGACACGTCGCCATCCCATCTCACTCTCCAAAAAAAGTAAACTTACCATCAAAGAAGATTTACACCTCCAACGCCCAACAACAAGAACGAGGGTATGTGCAAACGCATCGCTGAATCGTAAAAAAGCATCGGTCGAAACCGTCAAAAGTTTCCATCCATTCGTCCTTCCATCCAGCTCATTCACAAAGTCCCAACGTTCAGCATGGCTGGAGGTAGTTCGAAGGCACAAGACCAGGCCGACCAGTGTTACCCACAGGTTCAGCCTCCCACCACCCATCATCCTGCAACCTAAGCACAGCAAGAATGTCTCCCTTTTGGAAACCTAGTTCCTCTGGGATCTGTGCCGCATAGGAATACATCGCGCGTGCTGTTATAATCTGTTAGTAAAAGCCCCTTCCTTCTTCCTGTGATGACAAAGTTGGAAGTAAAACTTACAGTAATTCAAAATCAATCTCCCCTGACTGTTGTAATTCTTCGGCTCAGCCAAACTCTTACTGCGCGCCCTGCTCTCAGCTCTCACACTTCCAATCACACTCCCCGCACTCCCACCACTGGCCCCAAATCCAAACTCACTTCCACCGCCCATGTAGGAAGATTGCGGTCGCGCTGTACTAGCAGTACCGGGCCTCACTGAAGATCCAGAGGTCGTAGGGCGCGCCGAGGTAGCAGTTCCAGGACGACCACGCACACTGCCTCCGTATTGACTGCCGCCGTAGACACTACCATCGCCGCGTACGCTACCCGCAGTCGACAGAGCGAGGTCCATGCCAGCGCCACTGTGAGAACTGGGTGGACGATCTGAAGCAGCAGAGTTGCGGAAAGCCGGGTTCGGACTTGCAGCTCTGGAAGCCGGACCAGGTGCCGCGCGAGACTGGGGTCGGGATTGTGATTGTGCGTAGGCTGGTTGAGGGGGCTGCTGTGGGGGAAGAGGTGATGCAGTTCGCGGTGCTGGGGATGGTGCGCCGCGGGCTGGTTGTTGGAACGAGTTACGTCCTACCGGTGTGCCGTAAGCTTGAGCGGCGGCGGTAGTTGTTTGCGCTCTGGGCCTGCTGCCGGCACTCGATGCGGCATATGGATTGGGTGATGCGGTGCGGCTGAATGAAGTTGCGGGAGAGGCTTGCTGTTGTGCCCTTTGCTGTTGCTGCTGCTGCTGGAGCCTCGATGCTGGTCGTGGGGCTTGTTGTTGCGGCGGTTGCTGGGGCTGCTGTTGTGCTCGTGGTGCTGGTTGAGCTACAGGCTGTTGGCGTGGTGCAGGTTGTGTTGCTTGTGGTTGCGCCCTTGGTGCTGGTTGCGCAGCTGGTGGTTGCTGTCGTTGCGCAGGCTGGTATGTAGAAGGCGAATTGGGCTGTGAACGGTATGAGTTTTGAGGCGCCTGTTGTGTGGTATTGATTGTGGGCCGGGGGCTGATAGCACGTGGAGGTTGTGCGGGAGAGGCAGTCCGTGGTGGTTCTTGCTTTGTGGGACTGCGGCTAGAGGATCGAGACGCCTGACCAGTGTTGAACATGTTCACTTTCTGGTTGACATACATCTGGGTGGTCTTTTGCATTGCACGCGAAGTATGTGCTGGCTTAGGAGCTCCCAAGCGCGACATAGCTGGCTGCTCTGGTGGTTGCTGTGGTGGTTGTTGCGGTTGCTGTCGCGGTTGCTCCCGTGGTTGCTCCCGTGGCTGCTCTCGTGGTTGCTCTCGTGGTTGCTCTCGTGGTTGCTCTCGTGGTTGCTCTCGTGGTTGCTCTCGTGGTGGCTGATCGTATTGTGGAGGAGGTGTGCCTCGCTTTGCAGCATTCAGGTCTGCTACGTTAGAAAGGGGAGTTGGCTTGCCGCCTGCCAGCCTCGAGCTGATACCAGGCGTGCCCGGAGGAGCAGGCGTTGCAAGACCCATGTAACGATCTGCTGTCTGGCGGGAACCGGCCTGTTTGCGATCATCTGTCTGACGAACAGACGTCTGTTTAGTGACACCCCTCAATTCCTCCAGGGCCTGCGCAATCGGGTCAAGCTCCTCCCCTGGCTCTGGTTCCTGCTCTTGTTGCTTCTTCTTGTCTGGCGTGGCTACGTCGAAAACATTGTTACCGACGTTGAGCTGGAAGGTGGCTCGAGGATCAGCTGGTTCTGGACTGGGCGAGGGCGCACGACTTTGAATAGCCCGAGTAACAGGTGCTCTACTGGCAAAGCTCTTGGTGGGGCTGGTATTCTCCTCCGTGGTTTTGCGCGGGGACGGTGCCCATGTGTTGCGATTGCGATTGGCAGGCATAAGAGCTGCCGGAGTCTCGACCTCGTGTTTGCTCTTTCTCCGCGCGAATGGACTGCTGTTGAAAAAGCCTCTCTTCTTTGCAAACGATTGCTCTTCAGGCCCAGGCGGGCTAGTTTCACGGACCGGAGACTGTGCCATTGGCTTACCAGGGGAAGCGGAACCACTTGGTGCCTCAATGCTAGAGAACGACGTAGGGTTTGAATATTCACTTTGCGAATCCTCCCTGCTAGCAGGTCGAACGGGGCTTGGGATTGAGCTGCGATCAGATGGTGCATCAATACGGCAGAATTGTGTCATCCCATCAGCAGGATAGTCGTTGTGTGGGACCTGGTTTTGTTGATACTGTTGGCGAGCTTGTTGCTGTGCTTGAACCAACCGGGGATCTGGCTGCACTGCGCGTGTGATTTGCGGTGATGGAGGTGCTTGTTGTGGCTCTGGCTGTCTTGGTGGCTCCACGTGCTGTCGCAGAGGTTCGATATGGTGTTGTTGTCTTAGTGGTTCGGTGTGCTGTCTCAGAGGCTCAATGCGCTCTTGCTGTCTTGGGGGATCTGTATGTTGCCTCAACGGCTGCACCTGCTGTCTTGGCTGCTCTGCACGTTGTCTCAGTGGCTCGACTTGCTGGTATCGCGGATCCACTTGATGTATAGATTCAGCATGTCGGGAATCAGCACGCGGTCGGGACTGAGCACGCTGTCGGGTAGATTCTACGGATTGACGGCGAGACTCCATGCGCGGTCGAGGAGATTCATGACGCTGCCGGGGAGAATCCATACGCTGCTGCGGTTCGTCCATCAGTGGTGGCGGAGGTTCAATCGGCTGTCTGAACGAATCTACAGACTGTCTGAACGAATCTTTAGACTGTCGGAATGATTCTACAGATTGCCGTGGCATATCTATCGACTGCCTGGGCGACTGTCGGGCGTTGTCGAGAGAGGGCTGTGGTAGCATGATGTCGTCGGGAGCTATTGGGCGTGTCGACTGTGGAAGGCCCAGCTCTCGTACTAGCGGATTGTTCGGATCATTGTGCGAAGAGAATGTGGAAGGCGCTGGTGAGGAAGCGCGGTAGGCTGGATTTAGGGTTCTAGCGAACTGGGCGACTGAGTAGTTCTCGTCCTCCTCGGAGGCTATCGATGAGGTTTCGGCATCTCCCCTGCAGAAGTTGATGAACTTGGGAGGATCAGGAATCTCCTGGCCTGTGCCCGACTCCTTGATGAAGCCGAAGATGTCCTTTTCTACGTCACAGTCTTCGAGTGAGAGGCGCATCTTCTCGCATGAGGCATCGTCACTGACGCATACTGTGGAGGCAATGTTGGCAAAGTTCCAGAGACTGCTCTTCGTGTAGTCGATGCGCTCCTCTTCGAGGTCCTGGAACTTGTCGCAGGCGGCTTTCCAGTCCCGGTTCCACCTGCCCGTGGTCTCTTCGAGGACCTTGACTGCGGCCTCGTATTCACTGCTCGTGGTCGCTAGGTTGATCTGTGTCTTCTCCAGCTTTGCCTTGTTCTTTCGCTCTTCATGTCCCATGACCATGTGTGCCTGCGCTAGGAAACCCTTGATCTTGAGACAGTCTTGCTCGTATCGGTCGCGTGCCTTGTTGACCGTCGATGTCTGCTGCATCTTCAGCTTGAGCAGCTTCTCGATGCCATTCTGAACAATCTTCCTCCGCTCCTTCATTCCTCCGGCGAAAGCGGCTAGCGGCTCCTCCAGCTCCGTCTTCATCTGCTGTGATATGCTCTGATGTGCCTTGCCCATGGACTCGACCTCGGCTCGGATGACATCGCACGACAGTCGTAGAGTGCCCGTTTCGCAGGATCCTAGGGGCTTACGGGAGAGATTGAGGAGTTTCCGCGAGTATTCTTCTTCGATTGCGGCTCGGGCTGCATAGAAGTTCTTGAGTTCGTCGTTGGTGACTTTGGCCGCATGCATGCGGTCGAGCATAGGACCGACGCCCGCGTCATCTTTGCCCCAGAAGTTGTTGGCGACTGCATTGTCAGCATGGTCAGTTTCGAGGTGCTATCTATTTCACATACACGATAGGGAGACCGAAGGCGGCTCCGTCGCCGCTGCACCACCCATGGCGCCTTGTGTTTACTGCTTCAGCGACAGGGAATTGAGAGAGCTAGCAAAATGGGCGAGAAAGCGAATGCTCGCATGTGTTTTGGGGGAAGAATATGGGGTATCTGATATGCAGTCGAGAAGACTGAGCCAGGTGTTGACAGTGGACCAGGGTGCGCTGGCGGTGTACCAGTGGACACCTGTGTTGACGGCCAGCAACATCACCATAGCGACGCGAGCGCCGAGGGGTAGCGCTAACCGCAGGCTATGACGAACCGCCGCCTATGAACTACCACCCCTATTGCGACGTGTTATTGGAGAAGATTGGTTTCTTTTGCCCTGCGTTCCTGATGCGTTCCCTGATGCGGTCCAGGAGGGCTACTACATTGCCATAGCCATCGTCATAATGCAAAGAAGCAAGCCCAACGCAGGGACTTGTTCAGCAAAGGACGTATCCGGGCATCAGCTCTGTCGGAGATATTGGACCTGTGCAAGAGACAGACAGCGCCGTGTGTATGCGGGTGCTGAATGCTGAATGCATGACCCCCGGCCAGTCTCTGTCGTCCATGCCGTCGTGGGTTGAGGTCGCGCAGTTGTGCCCAGGTAGTTAGCTGCGAAAGAACGGATTAGATTACATCATCATCAAGGAGCGACCTGGACTGGCTCTCAGTCGTACAACAGCAATTCATCAGACACGAGATAACTGGAAGGTCCCGGGAGACGTCTGTGACGGGAATTGGATCGAAGAGAGAACAGTCATGAGCATTGAGGTGGAGAGTGGGGTATATAGCAAGAGGGCGCCTCATCGTGTATTTCCATGTCGCAGTGTCTAGCAGCGCAACATTGATAATACGGAGATTGGAACACGGCATCTGAGAAGAGAATGCATCATCTACACTGCTTCGAACTTGGAATCAACCAACCTCTGTGTGCGCGGTCTTGGTGACTGCGCAGAGTGTCATGTCCAACGTGGCAGGTCGCTCTACCACAGGCGCTAGTGCCAAGACCTCGCTCTTCCTGCCTGCATGGCCGACTGAACGTCTGGTTATCACACCCGTGCCCAAAACCCCATCACCACTCCAATCACCCCCCTTCACCCCCACCCGCCACGCGCTACTCATGGAAAGACTCTTTCGATGAGCCAGCAACACCCCTGGGGCGCCCCGAGACCAAACCAAAGCACACGCCTCACGCCCATATCCACGGCAATTGCCCACGAGCAGCGCATCACCAACACGCCCTCACCCAGCAACTCGCGGCCCGCCCAGTCGCCCGCCACAGCAAACTTCCCCTCGCTGCCGCCCGCGTCTTCATCGCGCCTCGTCCGCAGCCGCAAGTCGTCGGCCGCCTCGTCGACGTCGTCGCCCTTCTCGCCCCAAGCAGGACAGCAGCTCCCCGCCAGCCAGCTGCTGTCCTCGAGAGGGTCCAGGACCATAGCGCCCCAAGCTGCCTCGCACTTGGCTTCCTCCGCCGCAGCCGCTACCAACGGCCCAGGTGCACAGTCAAGTAGCGGCGGAGGAGCCTCCAAGCTTGTCCGCGCCTCGCCTTCACTCTCCACCTCGAGCACCACGGGCTCCCCCAGCACAGCCACCAACCCCTCTGGCCCCTCGTCCCAGAACCTTTCTCGCATTGTCATCGCCCAGATATTTCTGCTGCTCAGTCAGTTTGGCCCTGTAAAGGACGACAAAGACCGCGCCAAGTGGGACACGCAAACCGAGCAGATCAGGAAGGTTCGTCTGACCCCGTTTGCGCGCTTGCCCTGCACTCCCTTGCTTGCGCCCCGTCCCTTCCCCATTTACTGACGCGCCCAGCTGGTCGACTCAAACGGCATGGAGGTCTTTTCAAAATACTTCCGCCGCGTGCTGCAGAACAATGCAGCCACCATCTTCGGCACCGGCGCCCGCAACGCCGACAGCAACGGCAGCTACCAGATCCTCCTCACCGAGGTGCACAAAATACGGAAGGAGCCCGAGCAGGCAGACAAGATTGCAGAGTCAATAAGCTCCAGCGAGGGCGACTTGTTCCGCGACTTCGACCTGCAGGCCTTCATATCCCACTTCAAGCTCGACTCGGTCGCGAAGACGATGCTAGCCCTCGCCTGCAGGAAGACAGATCTCCGGACTAAAGGTGGGCATCTCAGCCCCAATTGGCTCCCCCACTGACTTGACGCTAACTTTCACCAGCCGATGCTGTACTGTCCACTGTAGGCGATGACCTGCTAATGGCCGTCGCGCAACCCACCCAGCCAGAGGACATGAGCCACGAATACCTCGCCGCCCTCGTCGAACGCTTACTGCAAGATCCACCACAAGGCTGGGATGAAGAGAAAAAGATGAGCCTAGCGTACGCCGTTCAGATGCGATACCAGCAGACACACCAACAGATCCCCGGCATCGTCGAATCGAAACTGATACTCGTCGAGCTCACAGATGGCTCACGGAATCCTCTGGTCAAGCTGGTCAAACAGGCGGGTCCACAAGGCACAGCTACGGTGGAGGCATGCAAAGAGGTGCTCGCTTCTGCCGAGACGCGCGACATCAGCTACCAGCAAGTTGCCGCGGTGCTCCTCTATCTCGCGCTCTCTACTGGATACAACGCGAAGAACTTTGTTGCCGCACTACGCGAACACCGGACCGGGCAGCGGATAGACTGGCAGGATGTCGTGTTGGCTTTTGACCGGGACCACCTACGCATCGAGAAGCACCAGTTCCTAGCTATATACAACGCGTTGCTCCCTGTTGCCCAAGACACGGAGAAGTTCGACATACAAGCACTATGGGGAGGGCAATGGCAGCACGACTTGACACAGTTATACTTCGTAGTCGCTTTCCTGTCCTCTACACGACAAGAGCTGGACGTGACACAGATCCCTAGGTTACGCACCTCTTACTCGTTGAAGACGTTCGAGAACGCGTCCGATGACGCCAAATCCTTCGCCGAGGAAGCAACCAAACACCCCTTTGTCTCGCTCGACGCGACAGCCGCGCTGTTCAACATGATCTTCCAGACATCCGAGACCTATCACACGGCCCAGCTGATGGGCATACCCGATTTGGTGATCAATCCACACACGGCGGAGTTCCTCGTAGCGGCAGCGGCAGTCCCAAAGCCTTGGGGTGCCTTGCAGGAACAGGCATTGAAACAATTATTTGATCCGTACTTCCTCAAGAAGCTACCCATCTACAACTTCGTCCTCTACGGCCTTTGGAAACAGGATTCCCAATGGCTTACAGATCGATTTGTCGATGCCTACAACGCCGACTCAATGACCCTCAGTCTGGTACTCGAGCACGCGGAGACGAACAACTGGTTAGAGCAACTGATTCGCAGTAATACTGACATCAGCTTGGATTTGGCTGCACAAGCGCACGCGCGCGGCAAGTTCGAGCTTGGTACCTGGCTTGAGCAGACATTCGAGCAGGCCGGGCCGCTATTCCGTCGCATCCTGACTAACTTTCTGAGTGCGCGGGCTGCAGAAGAAATGCAACGAGCACGAGACGACCATCAACCTCTTAACCTACCGCTTGCTGTCAAGACAGTATACCCACTGCTCTGGTTCCTTGCACAGTGCGGTCTCCCTGAGCCGGAACTGCTGCCCTTACAGCGGAACTGCATACAGGCATACCCGAGGTTGATCAACTACGGCGAAGGCGTGGATGACATTATCGACGCCAACGGCCAGAACGGAAACTCGCTTCCGGAAGAGGCAGATAAGAAGATGCAAGAGCATTTCAAGAACATGTACAGCGGTGACAGTGATGTAAGAGACATCATCTCAGCACTCAAGAAGTACAAGGAGTCGCGTGATCCCGCGGACCAAGATTTGTTCGCATGCATGATCCACGGCCTTTTCGATGAGTACAACTGCTTCGGGGAATATCCTCTAGAAGCCTTAGCCACGACTGCTGTGCTTTTCGGAGGTATCATCAACTTCAACCTCTTGTCCCGAATTGCACTTCAGGTTGCGCTGGCTATGGTTCTAGAAGCTGTTCAGGAATATCGACCCGAGGACAGTATGTACAAGTTCGGCCTCCAAGCTCTCATACACTTCTCGAACCGACTGCACGAGTGGCCCAACTACTGCGATCAGCTCCTCATTGTCCCTGGGCTCCAAGGAACTGAGATTTTTGCTAAGGCTGAAGAAGTTGTAGGTCAGCAAGTCGGCGAAGTTAACGGCGATGGTCACAACGGTGTGGGACTGACAAACGGTAACGGTATCGATGATGCTCTCCACCAGGAGCCGGCCATACCCAAGTTCAGCTGCCTCTACGTCGATCCCCCACTCCGCCCAGAGCTGTACGAGGACCCCGACGAAGACGTTCAAGACAAAGTTCTGTTCGTATTGAACAACGTCTCCGAGCGCAACTTGCGCGACAAGATCAGCGATCTCACCGAAGCCGTCGAAGAGAGGCATCACCAGTGGTTCGCAAACTATCTTGTCGAGGAGCGCGCCAAAATGCAGCCTAATTTCCAGCAACTCTACCTCGACATGCTCGACCTGTTCAACGATAAGACACTTTGGGCTGAGGTGCTCCGTGAGACGTACGCGAGCGTCATCCGTATGCTGAATACTGACTCCACGCTGGGTTCTACGGAGCGTGGCCATCTTAAGAATCTGGGTTCTTGGCTTGGTTCATTGACTATTGCCCGAGACCAGCCGATCAAATTCCGCAACATCTCATTCAAGGACTTGTTGCATGAGGGTTACGATACTGATCGCCTTCTTCTTGTCATTCCTTTCACCTGCAAGGTGCTTGTACAAGCTGCCAAGTCTTCCATCTTCAGGCCTCCCAATCCTTGGATCATGGAGATGCTGGGAGTCCTTATGGAACTTTACCACTTTGCAGACCTAAAGTTGAACCAGAAATTCGAGATCGAAGTTCTCTGCAAAGGCCTAGAGCTTGACCACAAGGAAATTGAGCCCACAAACAGTATCCGAGGACGACCCCCAACGGATGAAGAGTTCCTTGGATCCATGGTTCCTGAAGGATTAGAAGCATTCAGTGATCTCTCGATTATGGGCCTGAACCGTGGCGCCCGAGGTCCGAACGAACGATTCTCGTCAGCAGCAATCACGGCAGCTCTGCCCGATTTCACCAACCAGCTCCAGTACCCGCCCTCTGGAAACAGCGCGGTCCCTCCAGCGGCATTGAAGAAGATCTTCCTTACTGCTGTCAACCAAGCCATCCAGGAGATCATCGCTCCGGTAGTAGAGCGCTCTGTCACTATTGCCGCCATCTCAACATCGCAGTTGATCAACAAGGACTTTGCTATGGAACCCGACGAGGAGAAGCTTCGCAATGCAGCACACACTGTTGTCAAGGCTCTTTCTGGTGCCTTGGCCCTTGTTACTTGCAAGGAGCCATTACGCATGAGTATTCAAAACCACATCCGTGTAACAGCTAGAGACCTTCCCGACCAAGCGTTGCCAGAGGGCCATATCATCATGTTCGTGAACGACAATCTTGACCTCGTCTGCAATACGGTTGAGCAGGCCGCTGAAATGTCGTCTCTTGCGGAGATTGACATGCAGATCGAGGAAGCAGTCCGCATTCGCCGAATGTTCCGCAGCTCTCGTCCGAATGAGCCATTCAAGGATGCAAACATCAGCCCATGGGCATTCTATATCCCTGAACCATACAAGCAGATGCCTGGTGGTCTGAATCGCGAGCAGCTGGCCATCTACGAAGATTTCGGTAGGCAGTCACGAGGTGCTCCGCACACGAATAACACGTCCCAAGACGGTGGACGTCAGCTTCCAGACGTCCTCCAAGACCAGTTCGCAGCGGTACCGAACCTCCCAACTCCAGGTGCTGCACCAGCAGAGCCACGCCAACCAGCACAGCAAGCCCGGCTACAGAGTCTTCAAGCCCCTCATGCACCTTTGACACAACAACAACCAAACGGCTACATGGAAGCTCCAGGCTTGGAGCGTGGCCAGCGTGGTGTTGAGGATCTTTTGCTCGAACTGACTCGCGTTATCAAGGAGGCGCCAGAGGAACGTATCAGCGAACTTCAGCCTGGTAGCAGCAATGTTCACCAGGTTTTCGACCAGCTCATCACAAGTGTTGAGTACGCGGGTCCTAACAAGGAGACCTGGGCTTTCCGCATCGCAGGTCAAGTCACTAACCATCTCTTTTCCGACTCATTGAGCCGCTTGGAGGTCGAGGTGATGGCGCATCTACTAAGTCATCTCTGCCAATTGTCTGTCCAGACTTCGCGGCAGGTACTTATGTGGTTGGCGACTCTACACGACGACGACAGGATTTTCAAGTCCACAGTCATGGTCGCTTTGATGGAAGTTAGCCTGATGGATATGCACCGCCTGAACACGACTATCGCTAAGGCCATTCAAGAACGACGTGTCGCCGCAGTGGAGATGCTGTCTAGCTTGATGGAGGAGCTCCTACTTAACGAACATCCAAGTGCGTTCCGTGCCGACTTCGCCATGTCCATCGATGCTCTTACCACATGGCTAGCAGAGGACCCATCCTTCGAGCTTGGGAAGCGTGTGCTCGGCAACCTTCAGGTACCATCCAACGAGCCGATGCTTACGCCACCAGGATCCGGACACAAGGATCAACTTGAATATGTCTTCGATGAGTGGGTGCATCTCCAAATGGAAAGCATGCCAAAGAAGACAGTTGGCGCATTCATCTACCAGCTCCACCAGCAGAAGGTGATGGAAACTCAGGAATCATCTGTTGCATTCATTCGCACCTGCATCGACTCTTCAGTAGCCGCATACGAACAGGAACATTCCGCACCGTTTGGTAACGGTAATGAAGACATTGCGACCGTCAAGATCGATGCACTTGGCCGACTAGTGGTGGACCTTGTCGTTTACCAAGGCGAGCAAGACGGAGCTGTCAAGGAAAGCAAGGCTAGGTATCTGGATCAGATACTCGTCGTTGTCGTGCTCGTTCTCTGCAACCATCACAGCACACGAGGCGATGCCTTCAACCAGAAGGTCTTCTTCAGGTTGTTCTCTGCCATCCTTTTCCACCTGAACGACGCGGTAAAGGAAGAGGCTCTAGCTGACCAGAAGGCTGACGTCTTCCTTGCTGTAGCCAGGGCTTTGTTGGTTCTCCAACCCTCGCACCTCCAGCGATTCACATTCTCGTGGCTGGCACTAGTTGCTCACCGTATCTTCGTACCTGCTATGCTAGAAGAGGGCCAAGGAGACAAGCGATGGGACGTCTACGCTCAGCTTATCGAGACGCTCTTGATCTTTACGGGCAAGCTCATCAAGCCTACAGGAGAGACGGTCATGGCTGAACAGTTCTACCGCGGTGTCCTGCGAGTTCTGCTAGTGATACACCACGACTTCCCTGAGTTCCTGGTCGAGAACCACTTCCGGTTCTGCAACAGTATTCCCATGCACTGCACACAACTCCGCAATCTCATTGTCAGCGCCTACCCTTCCACCATCCTCGAAATGCCAGACCCGTTCACAGCTGGACTTAAAGCTGATCGACTAGAGCATGACCTTCAAGCACCGGTCATCCGTGCCGACATCGCGCAGGTGCTTTCAGATGCAGGTATCAAGGATGCTATAGACAACCTCCTAAAGGGCTCAGAGTTGAAGAACAAGGACGTTGACAAGGTGTGCCAAGCAGTCTACTACGCAGAGGCTCAATCAGCAGCGTTTGAGCTCGTCTCCACGACAGCGAACCCAACGTTGATACATGCAATTACTCTGTACATTGGCATCGCGACTCTAGGGACCGGTCCCGCTAGCGTTCCGATCTTTGATGCAGAGAGCCCAGCTACCAAGGTCATCGAGAGGCTTGTCAAAGACTTCCACCCGGAGGCCAGGTTCCACTTCATCAGCGCCATCGCGAACCAGCTCCGCTTCCCGAACACGCATACTCATTTCTACAGCTACATGCTGCTCCACCTCTTCGGACCCCCTAACGACGATTCGCTCGCATTGGAGATCCAAGAGACCATTACCCGCGTGTTATTAGAGCGCCTGCTAGTCCACCGCCCACATCCCTGGGGACTCATTATCACGCTGTTGGAGATCTTGAAGAACCCAACCTACACGTTCTGGGACTTGCCGTTTGTCAAAGCAGCTCCTGAAGTACGTAATCTTCTACTTGCTTTGCTGTCCAACCATACTGACTCGTCTTCTTCTTTTGAAGGTTGAGCGGTTGCTTAATGCACTGTTTACGCATGCGCAGGCGAGTCCGCGTCCGCTGGCTTAGGCGGCTGGTGGTAGGAACTCGGAGTTTTGCAGCAGAGTGTATTTGATGGGTACTAATAACCTTCCTCCGTTGTTTTTGAGGAAGACTTAAGTAGTTGATCTTCTTCTTCCCTTTTTCCTATGTGGGCATTCGGGTTACTTCTCAACCTGCTTACGGGTATCACGACTCCTATTGGGCTGGCCGGCAAAAAAGACAAGGGGGTTAATGACACGTATGTGGATGGGACCTGAGATGAGCATGGGAACGCAGAGGATGACGTTCGCGGTTTTTGGTATCGTTTTCTATTTCTGGTCCATGATACAAAAGCACGGAGTTCTTCGGAATCGTCACTTGGGGGTATTGCTATACCATTCATGGGGATGCTGCGTTACTAGTCATGTTCATTGCTGTCGCGCATTTCTTGTAGAATAAGCATTGCGAGGCGAATACTTTGTACTGGGTGGATGAGGCGCTCAATGCGAGGTTTCTTACCGTCAAGTGCATACTTTGTAGGATATTATGAATGGTGTTTCCTGCTTCGTCACGTCGCTTTGGTTTCTTGGTCTGTCTGCTTGTGTGAGTTGTGTATCGTGAAGGTGATGTAATGTAAGGATGTGAAGAGGAGGAAAGGTGAGGTGGGTATGTATGTTGCAGCTGCTCTTTCCACTCCTCTGTCAGTTCTGGGAGGCGCGTTATCGGACGTCTTCATCTGTCAACACAGAGTGCGTTACGCAAACGCACGCGACAACAACAACCAGATGCCTTTTCACTTCTCACCACTCAACCGCCGCGACAACGAGTCCAGGCTCGGCCTTCACCACGTTCGCCTCTACTTGGCTCTTTCCTCTTACTCTGCTTTTTTCTGCCCACAAAGCGGTTGTCGTGCTCCTCTCACTCTCAACCGCTATCGCAATCGCTCTCGGAGCTTCCACCTCTTGGGATTCATTATAACGACACGATGACTTCGCAACTTGAGACTGACGCATCGCGTTCCCCAGCTTATCCCATCGCGTATTTTCTCTGCGATGGCGTCACCGACGCTAAGACACTCAAGGTGAGTTCTGTTTCTATTACTGCATTTGCTTGTTGTTATAGATGGAGGAATTTTAGCAGCAGCGTTTGCCGTTGTGAGGTGTACGCCACCAAATTCAATATCCTTTGAATTACTCGGGACAACTCTTCATTCTCATACACCTGACAACTCACTATCCTCGCTAACACTACAAATTACCCTTTCAGACCGCGCTCTCCCTCTCACGCACACCCAAGCTCCGCAAAGCGCGTATTGAAGATTATCGTCGCTCCGTCCGTTCAGGCCACGGGGCTAGCACACTAGCATTCGACGCCCGCAATTGGGGCGAGTGGTGCGGCACAGACGTCGTCAAAGGTGTGATCTTCGAGGCCTTGTGTTTGGAGGAGGAAAGGGCGTTGATCCAGTATGTGGGTGGAACTGGAGAGGTCAAGACTGAGAAGATTGAGGTTGCTTGCCCGAGTCTGCTGGGCAAGGTGGGGATGATGAAGACGATCAGGGGCAGGATCTTCGTGCCAGAGGTAAGTCAATGATCGAGGATTGAATGGAGGGTTTAGGCTGACAAGTTGCTTCAACTGACAGGGCGATGGAGATACGCTTGTAGGAAGTACGAGGAGCTTCATGCATAGCGAAAGGAGGCTAGAGCCGGATGAGACCGATACAGTTGTCAGCAGTGGCAGGTCGGCTGAGGGTTCGGCTATGGAGCAAGAGCCCAACAGCGGCGACTTCTTCGAGACAGGCTCGATAGCTGTTGTTGACGGACATCCGACACCACGCATGTCGCCTTCTATCGCGACGTTGCACGACACGGATGTTCCGCACCAGTCTCTCGATGAGCTTGCGTTAGCCGCCAGTGACGAGTATCTGGAGCCTCTCGCTTACGAGCATCCAGTTGATCCGAAGATTGAGACCAAGGACTGGGCGGCGACCAGCGAGGTTCCGACTACGGGGATCGATGACATCAAGGATACCAGAATCTACCAGGAACTCATGGAGATGCAGGAACCCAGCAAGGTCGAGGCAGTCGAAGAGTCAAGTGAGATTGAGACCCCGAATGTCAAGGACATCAAAGATACCAAAGTCTTCAAGGCAATTATGGAGGTTAAGGAACCTCAGGAGGTCGAAGCGGTCGAGGAGGCTCAAGAGACCGCCGAGAACACTGACAGCTATGAGGCCTTCCACATGGAGGAGATCAAAGAGATTGACGACATCGACGACGGCAGCAACATCCAGGTCGAATCCGAATACCAGCGGTTTCTTCTAGCAGAGCAGAGAAGATCAAGGGCTATCTCGATGAACACGTCCATCTCTGGTACAAGCACCGCGATCAATGATGAGCGAAGCATGTCAGCGTCCGCGACACAGCCATGGACCCCATCTACCCCATGGCGAAAGGAGCATGCTACCGCACCTGTCCGTTCAATTCTCACAGCGACGTCTCCCAGCCAGTCTATGGGCACTGCTACTCGTATGCGGAAGACTAGTGATAGCATCAAGTCCTTGGTTGGAAAGTTCGAGAACTTGACTCCTCAAAACACCCAGAGCAAGGGTGCTTGATCGACGCGAGAACTCCGTATGGTATGCGACAACACGGTTAGAAAGTGCAACGTCTTCGACGGAAAAAGAAGGTATATACGCATCTGGATGTTTGGAAAAGTATAAAGTGGACTATCTGTGTCTGCTAAGCGAGGCGTTTCGGCGTCTTCTTGTACTTTTCCAGCTACACTACGTGTATATTCGCTTGCTTACCTATTTGCTTCTTTGCTTTATGTCCAGAGTATACCGATACAAAACGACATGTTTGTTTACTTTATCTCCCAATCTCCTCGTCTTTCTCGCATGCTGTAATCACACCATCAACAACTTCCAAACTCTTCGCAACCGGTGCCGCCTAGCTTGAAGGTTGTCAAAGCTGAACCGTTAGACTCAAGCCCACACAGCTTCAGAATCGCTGATTCCTCCAACCTCTCAATCAAGATCGAAAGAGAAACCCATAGAATGTGCTACTGGTATTCGGTTAATACTGCGTGCTGCATCGACCCCGCCTTCCCAAACATAGCTAGGCTGTGTAACTTCAGGCAGCCAGTCACCACGTTGTATTTAATCTGTTTTCCGGCCTTGCGACTGTTATCTTCTCCTTCTCTTTTCTCCTCTTGAATCTGCCTACATCGTGAGACCAACAAGCAGGTTTTGAGAAGTGTTTGAAGAATTCGGAATTCCAACCCCTTTTTTGCTTACCTCATTCAAGTTACCCCTCCTCTCGGCCCACTTGACGCTATGCCTACAGTCGTCATCAAGCCTGGTGCTACTGTCTTCGTGACGGGTGTCAATGGCCTTATTGGAAGCCATATTGTCGATCAGCTGCTAAAGCGAGGATACAATGTTCGCGGTGCCGTCAGACAAGTCCAGAAGCACGGGTATTTGATCGAGTACTTCAACAATAAGTACAAAGAAGCAAAGTTCGAGCTGGTCGATGTGCCGGATATGACAGCCGAGGGATGCTACGACAAGGTCGTCGATGGTATGTCGAGATTAGGCTCGCTCCCGATACGCCCAGCAAAGCTAAGCTGTCTTGATCTCTAGGTATCGAAGGATTCATCCACGTCGCGTCACCCATTGGAGGCATCTCAGACGTCCACGAAGCGATTGCGCTTGCCACTAATGCAGGTCTGAATGCACTCAAGGCTTGCGCAAAGGTCCCTTCGTGCAAAAGCTTCGTCTTTACATCGTCGTCCCTTGCTGCAACGTTTCCCCACCCCAACGTTGAGTTTTCAATCGACGAAAATACCTACAACGACGAAGCATTGAAGATTTTGGAGAAAGAACCGGGCAAACCAGGATTGTTCGTCTACGCAGCCATGAAGACGGAAACTGAAAAGGCGATAATGAGATGGATGGAAGAGAATCAGCCCGATTTCGTACTTAACCGCGTCGTAAGCAGAATCTTTCACCTCACCTAAGAGAAAGAATGGTGCTAATATTGAGAAAAAAAAAGTTGCCAAACGCAAACTTCGGCGCTATCTTGATCCCTGAGCACCAAGGCTTTCCTTCAACCATCGAATGGGCCCACGATGCTTGGAAAGGCATACAGTCAGAGAGATGGACAACTTCCGTTGGACCACAGTGGTACATTCATCCTGTCGACGATGCGCTGTTACACATCTCCGCATTGATCCATAGCGATGTGAGAACGGAGCGTCTCTTCGGTTTCGCAGAGCCGTGGAGCTACAACAAGATGATGGACATATGGAGTAAGCTTTATCCCGA
>Ga0265797_10001598_pt1 | contig 39733 bp, 27 predicted proteins | sample P2T30metagenome_FD_192433 | JGI IMG/M metagenome (GOLD analysis project Ga0265797, IMG submission 192433) | Plant litter microbial communities from East Loma Ridge, Irvine, California - P2 T30 | ecosystem: Environmental > Terrestrial > Plant litter > Unclassified | place: USA: California...
TAGTACTAGAGTGGGTGACCATCTTGGAATCCCGCCTGTTGTATGTTTTTGTTTTTGCTAGGTCAAAGCAGTAGCATTCCGAGTGATCCTATAGATCATGTTAAAGTACAAGGTGGAGGACCATGATTTGCTGTTCCACCATGTATAACAAAAGCTTAGGTGTGCAGCAGGCGCCATAAGAAGTCAAAATGACTCATTCTGATGCACCTGCTCGTGAGCGCATTACCGGATATCATAAAGAACAGCAAGTTGCCAAACGCAGTAGTGCAGCCATCATTTCATTCATTTGCAATCTTCTATTGCATCTCCAATCTTCCATCACATGTGCGAAGGAGCGCTTGACCACCGAAGCAAAGTCGCCGATATGGAGTATCAAATACCAGACGGAATGCACATCATTCCTCCTAAACGCCTGGATCAAAGATCAGATCACCTGGTGGACAAGGATCTCACCAACCCAAAACCAATCATTGAGGGCCACGAAAAGAACATCTGGTTCTTCTGGCACAGCGGTTACTCCGAAATGCACGAGTACTGCCAGCGAAACATCCGCGCTTGGCACCGACGGTTTTCGAAATTCGGATGGGTGATTCGAGTTGTGGACAGGAAACCTGGATCGCCCTTGAACATCTCCAACTTTCTGGACACTAAAGATCCGTCACTGTTTCCCAAGGCTTTTGCCGAGGAAACTCTGAGCGGTACATACGCTCTTCAACATACTTCTGACCTTGTTCGCTGGCCCTTGCTGCTGCGCTATGGGGGTGTATATGCTGATGTTGGGATGATGCAAATCGGCGACCTCGATCGTTTATGGAACGATACGATCGGGAACCCCGACAGTCCCTACGAAGTGTTGTCTTATCGCGGTGGTGATGGCGACGAATATGCACTCACCAACTACTTCCTCTGCTCAAATCGTGGCAATCCACTCTTCCAACGCGCACACGACTTATTCCTAGCGCTCTGGGCTGAGGATGGAGGGAAAACAAACACAGACGGAATGCGCAATAGCCCATTGTTGGAAGGCGTGCCCATGATGACTGCTCCCTCCTTCAGCGAAAATGGAAAGGCATACAGTGTCGAAGAAGCGAGCGCTTTGCTCACGGACTATATCATACAGGGCCAGGCACTCACAAAAGCGATGTCTACTTTGGATCCCCAGGACGGATGGAACGGACCTGAGTACGTCGCGAAACACGTCTACGCCATCGAATTCATGGTTGGTGCCCAGCTCATCAACGATCTCACTAACTGGGACGGATCTTTGGCATTCGCCCTTATGTCTCTTCCAATCCCTCGGAGCGACGAAACCGAGTCGGATGAACAGAGGAGGGCTCGTGTGATAGTGGAGAGCTGTTTGTCGAGAAGCTTTGGCTTCAAACTGGCGACCGGACTGATTCTACGTGTGATGGGTGACACATTGAGCTCTCTGTGGAGGCGGCACGTCGGGTCTGACGATGTCCCTAATACATACGCGCATTGGCTTCGTTATGGTACCGAGCACTGGTGTCAGAACGAGCTGCCACCTCCCGTTGAATGGAAACTTTGACAGCCTAAAGTTATGAGGTGAAATGACCAATCTTTACTCTGACAATCACGATCAGCAAATCGATGAGCCCGCTATCTCCGCCATTGATCTGGCCGCTGATTTGTTACCTATCATGTTGTATACAAGCTATGTTCGAAATGCTGACTGTGACACCATCTAGAATCCTGCCTTTTGTATGTTTGTAAATGACCGAGTTTGCTTTCTTATCCAGCAAGTGATCTCCAATTTATCATGGGCGCCGCTGTGGGCCCCTCTTGAATTATTGCTTCGGTTGATCGCTATCAAAGTTACATTATGCGCAGCCAGAAGTTCAGCACCAAGTTCCAACCACACATAATAAAGACCAGGGAGAACAGCTAAATCGAATTGATGTTCAAAGGTACAGGTGATCAGTTGGTGGTACTAATCAAATATCAAATGAAATAATAGCTCTATTACTTGTATTAATACTTCACGTGAGCAAATGCTTCAGAGCTTCATCCTCGCCACTCTCCTTCACCATCTCCCAGAACGGTCCTTTCCTTTGCGCAAGCACTCGCGGCCCATCGTATTCGACAAGATTTCCATCACTCAAGACTAGAACCTTGTCAAAGTCCGCAACGGTGCTCAGCCGATGTGCGACGACAAGCACAGTGCTATCGCGGAACTCTTCGCGTATGCTGCGCTGGATCAATGCGTCGGTTTCCATGTCTACGGCGCTTGTCGCTTCATCCAGCACAAGAATCTTTGGTCGTGTCAGGATTGCGCGAGCGAGACATATCAGCTGCTTCTCTCCTTGACTCAAATTTGAGCCTCCGCGACTGATGGCCGATTGGAGATTCTTGAAAATGCTCTTACGACTCTGCGATCCTTCACGAGATGAGGCCTGGGTCGGACTTACACGTGCCAGGACTTCCAGGAGAGCGACATCGTTGTGCTCATCATGAGGGTCCAGATTTGACCGCAAGGTACCGGAAAACAAGACCGGGTCTTGCGGGATGATGGCCAACCGACTTCGAACATCGTGTAACTTGAGGCTGTTGAGGTCAACACCATCAATCTCGATGTAGCCTCTGCGCACTTGCAGGAACCTGAACAAGGCAAGTGTGAGAGATGACTTGCCACTACCAGTCCGGCCAACAATACCAATACGAGAGCGTGAAGGTACCTCGAAATTTAGGCCTTTCAACACTGGCGGCAAGTTCTGGCCATAAGCAACTTCAAGATCCCGGAAGATGATGTGGCCTCGTGACGGCCATGAAGGTTCAGCCTCATCTCCAGCAGTCGACTCTGTCTCGAGCTGGATGTACTCCAATATACGTTCCATCGAGTTCATGTCCAGTTCAGTCGCCGTATACTTGCTGATGGTGGTTTCGGCGACGGTAGCGAAGTTTAGAGCAAAACTAAGCGCGAAGCCAGCGAGTGAAGCGTCAATGCCTGGGAAATATGCTACTCCAGCAGCGATACAGGACGTGAATGCAACGCCAATGAGACCGAGGCGAAATTTCATCCACTGCGTTGCGAGGAGGATGTACCATGACGATTGCGCGTACCGGTCGATGTGGCCGTACATGCGATTTAAGTAATCATCGATCCTTCCAAAGCAGCGTATGGTGGGCAGTCCTGAGAGCACTGTTCCGACCAGTTCGTATATGGGTGATCTAGCGCTTGACTCCAACCTTTTGACGTCGCGGGCGGCGTCCAAGTAGAGGTGTACGATGTAGATGCAGATCACAAACAGGACAACTACCGGGACCGACATCCAGAGCGACACGAACAGTGCAGATGCAACAATCGTGACGATTGAGAATAAGCCGTTTGTGCACCATAGAACATCACCTCCAAGTCGGCTATCAATGAGAGCAAAATCTCCCACGAATCGATTGAGAATCCTGCCGATGGGCTGCGTGTCGAGCCAACGTAGCGGTGCCTGGAGCACATTCAGTGCAGCGATCTCGAACAGATGGCGAGCTGCACGAAGGGAAGAAACCAGCACAAAGATGATCTTGATACCGACCAAGGCGACCGATATGACAGAGATCAAGATGTAGAAACCTAGGTAGTAGCTCAACTGGTGTTGCTGAGGTTGCAGTCCAGTTTCTATGAGTTGGCTTGTCTCGTTGGATGTTGATCTGGTATCGGCATATGAGCTTGTCCAAAAGCGCAACCAGTAGGAGCGGCCGATCGTAGAGGTAGCAGCAAGCGAGAACATCAGGAAAGTCATAATCCAGTATCCCAGTCCACCGGAGGCCAAGATGTACATCTTGTACACGCTCCACTTCACGCGTCCTTGAGCCCGTATCTCGTCTTCGACGAACTTCTTCGGCTTTTCTCTCAGCAATTCATGCTGGGGTTCGGCAGTGTCGACGTTTGGACCAGAATCTTTCGATTCCGGATCTTGCAATTGGTCTTGATCAAGGACGCGAGGACTCCCGATCTTGGGAGAAGGTCTATCCACCACGCTTGCTGTGCCATCGCCGGTCAGGGTAATGATATATGCAGCGTGGCAATCGACCAGACCAGCGTGATGAGTAACTAAGATCCGGGTCCGGCTGGCTCCAAGTGGTCCTAGGATACCGTGGTTGAGTAAGTGGCGTCCAACATGGCTGTCTACAGCGCTGAATATGTCGTCCAAGACAAGCACGCCCGCTCGGGAGTACAACGCCCTTGCGAATGTCAGCCGCCACCGCTGCCCGCCACTCAGGTTGATGCCAGTCGCGCCAATCTCAGTGTCTTCTCCGTCCGGAAGCATAGCGATGTCTGGCAAGAGCGCACATGCGTGTAAGACCTGCGTTTGGAGACGATAGTCAGCCTCTCAAAAACACGGATTCATTTGGTGATTGCACGTCAACAATGTATCGCGAGTGGCGACCAAACAATCGTACGAGTCCATGAAATCATGTGGTTGACTTACTTGCATATACCTCTCATGGTGGTAGGGCAGTCCAAATAAGACTGTGTTCTTTATCGAAGAGTTCTCGATCCAAGGGACCTGTCCCACATAAGCAACAGCGGAAGGTATAATCCAGTCTTCGAGGGAAGCGTTCTCATTCCCTCTCATGTGCATCGGAGGCGCCCGGGGGACTTGAACGTCGCCTTTGAGAATCTGGGCCTCGCCAATGATGGCTGCGAGCAACAAGCTCTTGCCGGTGCCAGTCTTGCCATGGATAACGCTGTCGATAGTCAGTAAATAGGCATCTCGATATTTTGTAGTTTGTATCACCTCAGTGCTCCAGTAGGGAATCGCAAGTTTAGACCTCGCAGTATTGCATTAGAATCCGAAGGCCAGGCGATTGAGGCATTGTTGAGCTCCACTTCTGATCCTGACTTCTGGACCGAAAGTCGCTCCTCGGACTTGAGGTGCTGATGGATCCTATCCGTACTGACCCGGGCATCGAGCATCTCCGTGATAGTCATAGGCACGGCGCTGATAGTCCACTCAAGACTCGAGAACACCGACAGAGCAGTGAAAGCTAGAGATGCTTTGATTTGCTGCGCCTGCCAAGCATAGACAGACAGTGCAGTAGCGCCTATCAAAGCCGGCATGGCAATCCAAGTGAACGTCAGAAAGGTTGCCCACACGTAGACACTTCGCTGAGACTTTAGTTCCTGCTCACGTGCGGCCAGAATGCGCTTCTCCCATTGTTTCTCGGTTGCAGAGAACTTGATCTGTCGAATACCGTGGAGAGCCTCTGTGACAACATGTGCCTTGTTGTCTCTTGCAGCCATCATGACGAGCTGTTTCCGTGTGTAGTATTTGCTCGCGATGCCGTTCAATGGTTGTAGAATTACGGGAACAGCGAAACCTGCAAGGGTACTAAACACTGGTCAGTACAAATTTGGGAAGAGTGACTGCTTGATAAATACCTCCACCAACCCAGCAATTTTACCAGAAAACCGGCGGCAATGGCGACTTTGACGACGCCACGAAGGAGATCCTGGTTATAACCACAAAAGTCGGATACACGTTGTACGTCGACTCCGAGGAGATTGATGATTCCTTTGGCGACCGCATCGGCAGGTTTCTCGTCCTCGGCTTGCGTCTTTAGGTCGTCTTTATTTTGCGCCAGCAACGGTTCGGATTCATCATCGCAACCGCTGGTCTCTGGTGTGAGAGGACGCACTTCGGAGGTCTCCGCTTGAACTGTCACCATCCGCAGTGACTTCGCGAAGATGGCCGCCGAAAGTTGCGAGCGCACAGGTATCGCAAAGATGGCGAAGTTGATCCACTCTAACCAATTTTCCAGACCAACATGCAAGATTTTGGATATCGCGAGACACATTACCCATAACCAGACTGTAGTACGATCTAGAGACGTGGAATCCTCCAGGATCGACAAAATCTTCCACATACACACTGCGGGAATGACAGAAGCGATGCTCTCAACGATGGCCACAGTCCACTGCTGGCAAACGCGAACAAAGTGATGACTGACGATAACTCTCCAGAGAGGCCGTGTTGTGACCTCATTGGAAGGGAAGGCGGTGTTCAAATCTTGGGACCTGGTGCCATGCCCGAGTGCCGGCAGATCATCATATTCGAGCCCGCGAGACTTACGTGCTTGATCCAGAAGTGGACGAATCCATGCAAAAGTGTACCTAGTACGGTCAGCGCCCAAAGTTTCAACTGATGTTTGGCACGGGAACCCACCTCGAGATTGCGGAACACGTGAACTGTCCGTCGACGACGCTGCCTTTGTAATACACATCTGGACGCCGCTGCAAAGAACAGCATGTGTAAGCAAGGGAGACTCCGAGGGCAACTTTAGCCCAAGATGTGACTTGATTCGGGGATTCCCTGAGTGTGATGATTGCTAACACCAGCGACAATGTAAGTGATGAGACAGCTATTAGCAAGCCGATAATGTAGCGTCGTGGCCTCTGCGACGACCGAATGACAAGCAAGACAGAATCCCCAGTGATGATCAACTGCAAAACTATTAGAAATGCCAAAAGGTAGCTAGATGGACAAGATACCCATGCGATTGTAATGATAGAAAGCTCTGCGTCGCGTTTGTGTAAAGTCCAGTTCCAAGCAGATAGTAGGAATGTGGCCAAAGCGAAGAATGCTATCAAAATCCTAGGTGTTCGATCACAAGCTCCTTCGCATTCAGTGGGAGCAGTAGCCTCGCCATCGTCGTCGTTGTATACGTGATTTCGTTTGTAGGAGTCCGGTATTTGCGTCGCTCGGTAGAAGGCCGTCAACACAATGCTTGTGCTTGCGGCTGCAGCAAGTAGTACCATGGCTCCTTGCGGAATTCCGGTGAGAATTGGGGCGAGTATGATCTGTACATGGTTTGAAATACTCAAGACTTTAAATAGAGAGTTTCAAGCTGGCAGCAATGCGGCGTCTGCTTATCGACATGGCGACATGCGATAGTCAATGCAACACACTAAGAATTTAAGCGAGTGTCGTTATTCTGCGGAGTCACGCGCTAGCAGCCCTTTTGAGTTAACCCAATCAGCGCAGATCCACTTTTGGTGATGATGTTGGAAGACTCATAGTCACTCTTGCATCTGGACATGCAAACACATCTACGAATCAATCATCCACCCATCCGTTCGATTATCAGTACACTCGGTTTTTACAACCGGACTGAGCGCCGGCTCTTGGCCGTCCTTGTCAAGCATTTCGACGTTGCTTGTCCGGGGTGGATACTCTTGCGGCCTAGTAACAAACTCCGTATTAGCCTCTCAGCGGTAGGGCGAGTTCACACGGGCGTTGAAGGTAGACTATGAGGGCCTCTCATGTCACCTTCGCTACTGGGTCAGTGTTTTGATTTCCCTATTTGTATATACTCGCGGTCTAACTTCGAGGTCCGTACTGCTCGCCCTACCATTGAGAGTACGGAGTTTGAACCTAGACTGCGAGAGACTCTTGTAGCCATGCTAAGAGACATTCACACAAGTTTGACCGTTCTTACTTTCTGAGTGATGGGGGTTTGTCCTGCAGTGCAGCCTCAGCTCTTCAGCAACACCTACAAACTGAGCGTGTTCACCCCAGAGCAGAAGCATGGAATGCCATAAGCCGCAGACGTTGTCAAATTCAGCAATTGGGTGCATGGAAGCGAGAAAATCCAAAGATCTTATCACGATTTTGGGCTGTTACTGAGCTTTATGAGGTGTGTCTCAAAGTACTTGATCATGAGACTTCTAGTCGCCCTGTCAAGAGAAAAGCCGTCTTCTTTCTCGGACTAGTCTTTGGATTCAATTATTTGCTGGACCATGCCATGTAATGGTCTCGCATGGTCTCCTCTTTTGGCCGATAGTGAATCCCAAGCTCTTTGATGCTCCTGCTGTTATCGACTTTGTAGCTGATTCCGATTTTCCTTGCTACCCATTTCATGGACAACCCCATGAAGAACCCAGCGGCGTAGATCATGAGCTTAGGAAGGCTCCTCGTTGGGAGTATCTTGGATTCGCGATGGTATGGTCTCACCATGTTAGCCATGTCGAGCCGGCTGACGCTGAAGTCGCCGGCGACGACATAACGACCCTTCGCACTCCTTGAGCTTCCGGCACGGATGTGAGCCTCTGCCACGTCTCGTACATCCACGATGGGATAGTGGAGCTGCAGAAGGGAGACGCATTAATAAATAATGTGCTGTCAAGAAGAGGGTCCTATTCCTCCGCGGCGGCACGTCCCGCCCGAACTATCGCGCCAGTGCACGTCAGCGCCTGAGCTCGTTGGCTGTTGGCTGGCTGCAGGAGTTGGGGAGGCGACAGCTATCACGAAACGGCCCAGGGCTAATCAAACCATTTACCGCTTTGCTCCTCAGATCGCAACCCCAATGACAACATTGACCTCGCCGCTCAGGTAGCGCGAACACGACACAAATTCACCTAGCCATGCTTCGCCGGTTAGGCTTCGCCGGGAGCTTACTCCTAGGCCTGCTATCAGTCCAGGCGACAGCAAAGGACAAGAAGGGTCCGTCTGTCGAGTACACGGCCTTCGACAAACCTCCCCTCGACCACTTCTATTTCGAGGACAGCGATGTCATCATCCTCACCATCAAGGACCAAGGCAAGGGCAACACGTACCGATCAGAAGATGCGGGAGTACATTGGAAGCCCTTGAAGGGCGTGGAGAAGGACAATGTTTGGGAGGTTCAGAGGCATCCCTACATCCAGGGAGTAGCCGTGGTGATTGGAATGAAGAAGACTCATTGGATCACGAAAGACTCGGGCGAGACATGGCACGAATTCAAAACGGAAGAGGATGCGACCATGGGCCCGTCCAAGATCGGCTTCCACGCGACAGACCCGGATCGTATGATCTTCCATGCTGCCACGTGCAGCGGATTGATGTGCCATATCGGCGAATACGTTACCAAGGACTACTACACTATCGATGGATTCAAAGACGGAGCGAAGCTTCTCCACAAGGATGCCATCAACTGCATGTGGGCTAAAAGCGTGGATCAATTCACGACTGGAGATGAAGACCTGGACAAGAATCGCATCATGTGCAACGTGAGGGGAAAGTGGGACATTTTCTCAACCAGCAGCCGCCTACTGGTATCGGACGACTTCTTCAAGACCGAGGGTGTAGAGCCCGCATTGCAAGGAGACCGCCCTGTGCCCGGTATCGTGAACTTGGCAGCGGTCAAGGGATACTTCGTCGCAGCCGCCAAGAGTGAGGGATCTGCTGAAATGGCCATGTATGTCACCGACAACACGAAAAGATGGCATCGCGCCGAGTTCGGTACCGAGCACAAGCTGGAGGAAAGCGCATTCACCTTGCTTGAAGGAACGAACTACAGCATGCAGGTTGACGTGATGACAACTGCTCCGTTGATGCCCGCCATGGGAGTACTGTACACGAGTAACAGCAACGGAACATACTTCACCAAGAACTTGGAGCACACCAATCGCAATATCTTCGGTCTTGTAGATTTCGAAAAGATCCAAAACATTCAAGGAATTGTCATGGCCAACATCGTCGACAACTGGGAAGAGGTCGAGGCCAATGGTATGACGATCAAGGACATCAAGACTCAGATCTCGTTTGATGATGGCCGGACATGGCAGGCGCCGAAAGCAGATGGCAAGGACCTACACCTCCACTCGGTCACAGATCAGCGCAACGAGGGTCGCATTTACTCTTCTCCCGCGCCCGGCATTATCATGGGCGTCGGAAACACTGGCAAATACTTGAAGCCTCGTGAGGAGGGTGATCTTTATGTGTCCGACGACGCCGGCCTCACGTGGACTCGTGCGCTGAAGAACCCTCACCTGTTCGAGACTGGCGACCAAGGCGCTTTACTTGTTGCGATCGAAGATGGTGAAACAGACGAAATTAAATGGTCTCTCAACCATGGCAAGGACTGGAACAAATTCGAGCTCAAGCACAAGGTTCATCCTCTGACTCTCACGACGGCACCCGACTCCACCAGCTTGAAGTTCATCTTAACCGCCGACAAGGGCAAGGGTTCTGATGTTGAACACCAACTCATCGCGCTCGATTTCAGCAAGATTGATGTACGCAAGTGCGATGATAAAAAAGATTTCGAAGACTGGTATGCTCGAAAGGGTAAAGATGGCGAAGCCGAATGCATCATGGGCCACACGCAAATGTTCCGACGTCGAAGGTCTGACGTAGAGTGTCTGGTTGGCGAGGAGTGGAAAGATCCTGTTCCGTTCGCTCAAGACTGCAAGTGCCAAATCCACGACTACGAGTGCGACTTCGGCTTTTCGAGAAACGACAAGGGCGACTGCGAGCCCAGCGGTACCTTGAGAGCGCCTGAGGGTGCTTGCAAGGATGGACAGGATACTTTCAAGGGATCTTCTGGTTACCGTCTTATCCCTGGCAACACATGTCTCAAGCGTGACGGTGTTGTGAAAGATGAGCCCGTCGAGCGAAAATGCGATCAGACCAAGGCTCCTCCCGCATCCGGTATCGTCAACAAGGAGATCACCACCTTCAAAGGCGAACAATTCGTCGAATACTATTACCTCGAACGCTGCGATACATGCGAAGGCGACGACGAGACTGTCATCATGCGCACCGATCGTAGGGAAGCGTACGTTTCCCGCGATCACGGCAAGAATTGGGCACCTGTCGTCAAAGACCAGGAGATCGTGGCCATCTACCCACACGAGCACAACAACGATCGCGTCTACCTTGTAACACCCAGCAAAACGGTATTCTACTCTGACAATCGTGGCAAGAAGTTCCACCACTTCGAAGCGCCAGAGGTGCCGAACGTCGACCACCTTCAAATCCTCGGCTTCCACCCTAAGGAGAAGGACTGGCTCATCTGGACTGGCGGTCGTGACTGCGATTCGGCCAAGTCTGACTGCCAGACTATCGCTTACGTCTCGAAGCGTAACGGCGAGAGTTGGGATCCTCTGCTCAAGAGTGTCCGCAAATGCCAGTTTGTCTACCGCGAAGGCCGGCCAGATTCTGATCAGCTTGTCTACTGTGAGCAATACGACAAGGAAGATACTGATCAACCTCTCAACCTGATGAGCAGTTCCGACTGGTTCGAGCACAAGACAGAGGTCAAGCGTAACGTCATCAGCTTCGCTACGATGGCGGAATACATCGTTGTGGCCCTCCGTGATGAGGATCAGAAAAGCTTGAAGGTTGATGCCTCCATTGACGGCCTTGAATTCGCCGACGCGAAGTTCCCAAGCAATTTCAAGGTTGCCCACCAGTCTGCATACACAGTCCTTGACTCTAGCACACATTCGATCTTCTTACACGTCACGGTGAACAACAGATTGGACCAGGAATATGGCTCCATCGTGAAGTCGAATTCGAACGGCACAAACTACGTCATGGCCATCAGCGAAGTCAACCGCAACAAGGCAGGCTACGTCGACTTTGAGAAGATGCAAGGTCTCGAGGGTGTTGCTCTGGTCAACGTGGTCGCCAATGCCAAGGAGACTGATGGCGGTGCTACGAAGAAGCTCAAAACCATGATTACTCACAACGACGGCGCAGAGTGGGCCTACATTCCGCGCCCTGAGAACCCCAAGAAGTTTAAGGTCGACTGGTGCGATGGCAACATCGAGAAATGCGCACTTCACTTGCACGGATACACTGAGCGCGATGACCCGCGCGACACCTTCTCTTCGCCCTCTGCGGTTGGCCTGATGATGGCTGTCGGCAATGTCGGCGAATACCTGGGCTACAAGAAGGACGCTGATACTTTCATCACGAGTAATGGTGGAATCTCGTGGACCATGGTTAATGAGGGCACCTGGATGTGGGAGTACGGCGATCAAGGCTCCATCATTACCATTGTCAAGAAAGGTGAGGCGGTCAAGGAAGTTCAGTACACTCTCAACGAGGGCAAAGACTGGATTCCATTCACCTTCTCTGATGAGCCGATGATCGTCGACGACATCACCACTGTCCCGTCTGACACGAGCCGCAACTTCATCCTCTGGGGCCGTATCAAGGGCGACCTCACTACCGTCAACCTGGACTTCTCCAGTCTCAAGGAACGGCACACGGAGTGTAAACTCGACGAGAGGAACCCAGACAGCAGCGGCAGCGACTACTACCTCTGGGAGCCAAAGCACCCTCTCATGGATGACAACTGTCTCTTTGGACACGTCGCGCAGTACCACCGAAAGAAGGTTGACAAGGACTGTTACAATGGACCCGAGCTTCAACATCTCCACAGCATCGCCCAGAACTGTACCTGCACACGCCGCGACTTCGAGTGTGATTACAACTTCGAGCGCCAGCTCGATGGTTCCTGCAAGCTCGTCCCAGGTCTTGAGCCGCCCAACCCTGCAGCCATCTGCGAGAAGGACAAGAAGGCTGTCGAATACTACGATATCACTGGTTACAGGCGTATTCCATTGTCTACTTGCGACGGTGGCCAGGACCTCGAATACACTACTCGCTCGCACCCATGCCCAGGCAAGGAGCAGGACTACGAGAAGAAGCACGGCATCTCTGGCGTCGGCCTCTTCTTCGCAATCACTCTGCCTATCCTAGCAGCAGCGGGTGTCGGCTACTGGGTCTTCAAGAACTGGGACACCAAGTTTGGCCGCATTCAGCTCGGCGATGGCGGCGCGGCTGGCTCTCGCATTGGCATGGGCGGCGCCTTTGACAGCGATGCTCCCTGGGTCAAGTATCCTGTGCTTGTTCTTAGTGGCGTCGTGGCTGTTATTGCATCGATACCAATGGTTGTTGGCAGCATTTACGGAGCGATATCCTCCAGATTCGGACGTGGAGGGGGCAGATATGGTGGTGTCGGAAGGCCTTACACCAGCCGTAGCAGCTTCTCACGGGGTCGTGGTGGATACAGCGTCGTCGATCCTGATGATGGCGAACTTCTGGGTGAGGACAGCGAGGATGAGGTTTGAGGGATGAGGATATCATTTGGGAGGGGGGTTGTACGAGTGTCTGGTGAACTTCTTGTATATCGTTTTGCGGTGCATGGGGCGGCGATATCCATTGTAGAATAGGCGATTCATTATATGGCATGTTTACGAATTGGTTTGGTCTGTTCTATAGCTTCCAAGGTGCTACTTGTGCTCTTGATGTATGTTCGCCTCGTCAGTTCGGCATTAAATGACTAGACTCTACTATATCTGCGTCGCTATCCACAGCGATGGTCTTTCTCCAATACCGCGGCCATGTTCGAATTAATCAACTCACAGCGGGAATTAACACGCATTTGTCAACGCTTCAGCTTTCTGCACGCTTCCACCCCACTTTCTCTCCCCAAATCACACCCGGCACTCGGCTTCGGCAGCAGCATTGCGCCCACTGTAACACAAGGTGCGATATCTTTGTCATCACATAGCCAGTGAGTTCCTTTGCCGGCCGGCCGGACAGAGCGTTAGCCGCAGATAAGACAACTCAACCAACAATGGTGTGATCACCACCAGCAGTGGACGACAAACTCAGCCCAATTACTAGACAGCTGCGATGGACAATGTCCAAGCACCATCATCTTCACAACCACTCATGGCTTCACCACAGCCACCCACATACAAGTCTGTGCCCAAGGACAGGACATACAGCTTACCGTCTCAGGATGGCGCCGACTCTGTCAGTGAACATGATCTACACGAAAAGAATGCACAGGGGCGTCGACTGCGTCGCAAAGTCGACATTCGCCTTTGCACCATTGCTGGACTCCTCTGCTCGCTGAATCTTCTCGACTCCGGTGTCATCTCATCAGCCTCGGTCACATCGATGCTCACAGACTTAGATCTCACCGGCAATCGCTACAGCGTCAGCATCTTCATCTTCACCATCGCGAGCATAGCCTTCCAGCTCCCAAGCACGATTGCCGTTCGCACTTTCGGCCCACGGAGATGGTTCGCCTTCATCACTTTCAGCTTCGGCTTGGTCACCATGTGCACTGCTTTTGTCACGACCTGGAAGCAGATGATAGCATTGAGAGTTCTGCTGGGTATGGCCATGTCTGGAATTTATCCCGGTCTTACATATCTGATCTCGACTTGGTACCTACGGAGCGAGCAGCAAACGCGATTTGCTTTCCTGCAATCTGGCGAGGTCATTGTTCTGGCCACTGGAAGCATTGTCAACTTTGGGCTGAACAAGCTGGACGGTCGTGGCGACTTGAAGGGTTGGCAGTACATGTTCCTCGTGCAGGGGATGATATCATGCGTCATTGGCATTCTCACCTACTTCTGGATGGTCGACTTCCCTGAGCAAGCTCACAACAGCTTGTGGTTCCTGACGCCAAAGGAGCAGGAACTCGCGGTCTCTCGTATTCAAGCAGACCGCAAGGATGTTGAGCCCGAGAAATTCGCCTGGTCGAAAGTCCTGGTCCACGCCGCGGACCCTAAAGTCTACGGCTTTGCTATTCTGTTCTTCCTACTGAACCTCGTGTCCACGTCGCTGTCATACTTCCTTCCCATCATTCTTCAAAGTGGCATGGGATTCAGCGCCGACAAGTCTATCTTGCTTTCAGCACCACCTTACTATTACGCCACAATCCCTGTGCTGCTTTCGTCCTTTGTCAGCGATAGATATCGCATTCGCGGACCTGTCATCATCTTCAACTGCCTTTGCCTCGTCGTCGGATTCTGCATGCTTGGCTTCGCCTCCAACGTCACGGTCCGCTACATCGGCACTTTCCTCGCGACAGGCGCATACATCTCCAACTGGGCCGCTCTTTCAGCGTACCAAACAAGCAACATTGCCGGCCAATGGAAGAGGGCTTTCACGGCAGCGTTTGTGGCTGCATTCAATGGTGCAGGTGGGATTGCTGGAAGTTTCATTGTCAGACAAGATGAAGCGCCGCGTTATGTGACTGCTGTTTGGATCTCCATCGGCAGCCACTTGATGATTATTGGGCTTGTTGGTGTATTTTCAGGGTGGTTTTGGTTTGCTAATCGGCAACAAAGGGCTGGGAAGAGGGTGTTGGAGGGGATTGAAGGGCTCAGACATACTTACTGAGACAAAGTACGTAGGTCTTGCATGATGCAGTGTACAATCTAACGAGACAATGGACGAGACACGAGCAAACACTTTACTAGATATCAACTGAGATCCAGATCGTATGATAAAAGCAGCAGAGATTCCTGTCAGGTCTTCACTTCTCACAACACCAGATCACTCTTCAAATCCAGTCACTATTGCGAAACCCTTCACCAAAAAAAGATAGCACCGCATCCATCATGTCCAACCCAAACAATGGCAACGATCCGCCGGGAGCCGATCAATCCGCACCCGAACAAGGCTCCAAAAATCAACTCCAAAACGTCATGGCAATCCTCACGGCAATACAGCAAAGTGCCAACGATGACAGGACAACCATGCGTCAGTTCAGGGACATTGTCACTAGCCAGCTCGCAGACCCCTGGGCGCACATTGGCTCCCTCACCCTCAGCCGCCGTCCTCCAACCGATGGTCTAGGCCAGGAGTTCGCAGTCAGTATTTATCCGCCTTTTGATCTTAGCAATTCAGATGCTTTCGATCAAAGATTGGATATATGGATGCGCGACTTTTCTCCGGATCAGTTGAATCGAATCCATGCACGTGTGGCCTCACGCATCAATGCCACAACCAACATGCCTGCTCAAGTGCCTGGCCGCGAGGGTACATCTGTCTCGCCTCTACACGCCAATACTGCTTTGTTGAACGGTAGAGGCTCTCGCGTCCGAGACGAAGATCAGCTGCGCCAGGCTCGTACTCGCGAATCTCCTACCACATCTGCACCTCAGTCGAACGCAGCTCTGGTTCCCGGAGCTCAGCAGCAACCATCCGCGAGTTTAGGGCAAGCCGCGACTGCGGTGCCGCAGGTCGCTCGTCCTTCAGTCGAAGAGAACGCATCCCAGCAGCTTACTGCCGGCGCCTCGAGCAACGTAGATGTGAACCCTCCACACCCGTCGTCAAATCAAACAGGAGCGACCGATGAGGCACCGAAACCAGCTGCTTCAAAGACCAATACAGGCACTAGCAAGAAGGGCGCCGCCAACGGTCGGAAGGGGTCTGGCATCGCCAGCTCCGGTGCTGGCACTGGCGAACGAAACACTCTTCAAGCAGGTTCTCTTAATACGACCCAAGCCAAGCCAAAGACAGACAAGAAGCCCAACAAAGTTGCAGGGAGGAAGAACAATTCATCTCGTTACGATGTCGACAATGATCCTGAAAGGGAGAGGTTCCCTGGATATACGAACCTTCTAAACTCCCCTCCTCCAGTAGATTTCGAATACGGTGACCCAGAGGCACCCTTGAGAAAACCCAGGCAAAGCAAGAAAGTCGGGAGAGCCAACAGCGAGGCAACATCTGAGACTGTACGCTCGACATCCAAACAGGCCAACAATCGTGGCAGAACACGCTCTGGTCCTCTGGCGACGCCTTTGGTCTCCACCAATACGTCTCGAGCACCCAAGCTGTCTGCAAAGCGCAAAGCATTTGACGATCTCGAGAACGATCGTTCCGATGATGACGACAAGCGAGCGAAGAAGCCCACGAGGGTGAAAGCTCTGAACAACATCGAAGAAGAATCGGAGGAGAATGCAGATGCTTCATCCAGCTTATCAGAGGAAGATGATGATGATGGCCATGGAACACAGATTCGAAACCGCAAATCATCCAGCAGCTCGGAAGACGGAAATGCATCACAAAAAGCTCCCGGAGCTCGTCAGAATGCTGGCCTCTCGGCCTCACAGACTGCACGAAGCAACAAAGGTCAGCGAGTCGAGAGTCAAAACAGACAAAATGCACAATCTGCCAAAACTCGGGCAAGAGACCCACATTCACAGCAAGGTAACACAGACAACAATGGCACCCAGGAAGTATTCAGCGAGATCGAAGTGGCTGAAGCTGCTGATACCCTCCTTCAATCCATGGGGAGCGATAGTGAGAGGAGCGCTGAACCGGAAATCCCTGATGACCAATTCGAACAATCGTTCGCCAGTTACACGAATCCTGGACCCGCAGATCAGGACGACCAAGAAGATGGATACCAAGACATGTGGGATCATGTCGATGGACTGACAGCTCGGCGTCCCTCTGAGGCTCATCGCTTCGGCAAACGCCCGCAATCCATCATCAAATCCAACAACAGCCGTCGACCAACAATAGCTCTCGGTAATCGTCACAGGAACTCTTTGACATCGTGGCCAGGAGCTTCAGCAATCGACGACGACAACGACGGCATTGAAACTACCCTATTGACCAAAGCTGACAAGAAACGGAAAACCAATCCCGATATCAGGACTGACGAAGCAGATGGTGAGTCCAAAGCCTCACAAGCTCAGAAGAAAACCATAATGACATATATTGCAGATGAGGAGGAGGAGATCCAGCCGCCGCAGAAGAAACTGAAGCTGAATTTGAATAAGACCAAGATGGGTCAGGCTACCAAGATAAGCAGTGAGTCCCTAGTCATGCATGTGACGAAGTAATACTAATTGTGACTACAGGCAAGAAGTAGGAGATGAAGGTGGAAATAAGGGAAGCAACTTGCTAGGCTTCGGCATTCCGCTATGACGAGAAAGATTGATGAGACGCTGATTCATGTTTCGCGTGAGAGATTGTAATCGAACTGTAATGTAGTATGATCAACCGACTAAAGCGTTGTCAGAGTCAAAGAATACTCCATTCCAGCGTATCCACTCCAACTTTGCTCCTCGTAACAGAACACCAGCTTGACTCTGAAGTGATTTTTTTGGGATCAAAATCGGACATGACAGCAACGATGCTGACAAAGGCTTCATTCTCTAATCGTGTATGCGGCGAGTGTGCCGGTTCTTCGCGGTGGATTCAACAACTTAAGCGATACGAACGGGACGTTCGAACACCAACGCTGAAGTGACAACACTACCAGCATCCGGACCCTCAAACTTTCAGAGTTCTTGGTACGAACGACAGTGCCGTCCTTAGCAGTGAACTTGCGCATGGTTAGCGGCGCTCGAAATACCCTTTCTTTTGTCTCGCAGCGTCACAGATGGCAAGCACGCAAGTCTCAAATGAGATCTTTGGTCAAGAAGGCCACCGGGAATTGTTTGGCACCGTGCAAAGGATAGCAGCAAACACTCGACAAGCCGTCATACAGTACTGAACTAAGCATTAAAATCTGAGCAACAACTAATACCACTTCGCCGTCGATCCTTGCTCCTTCCTCTTTCAACCCTCATATCCAACGAAACCACAACCATGTCCGACCAAGAAACCACCGCGAATGATCCAAAGCCGGATGCCAGTCTCGCAGCGATTCTGGAAGCAGTACAAAACCGCCAAAACGAGGCCTACAAAGCACACAATCGACTCGTCAGGCGTCTCGAAAGGCTATCGGAGGGCATCAGTGATCTGGGCCATCGCATGAACGCCGTCGACCAGTTTTTGCACAACCTCTCCGCCGCTCTCTTGCCTGTCGATGTGCAGCTTCGTATCACTGCCAACACCCCGACCGATGGCACCACCGTATTCTCATCGAGAATGGTCCAGCCTCAGGTGCAGAGACAGCCAGCGGAATACCATGCACCGCCTTCTGCAACGGCTGACGATACAACAAAGAACGAAGCGAAGGTCCAGGCTGCCGCAGCACCTCAACCTCGCCACAACCCTACCCGTGAAAAGCCAGCCACGGGAAACGCAAGCACTTCAACTAAACATAAGCCCACATAAACCAACAATCCGAGAGTGAGACCAGGTTACGTTTGGGAGGACGGTTTTGAGAAGAGAGCGTTGCCACCGAGCCCGCCCAAAATCAAAAGCTCCCGATCGACCAAACCAAAGGCCAACCTTCCTGTCAAATCGTCAGCTCGAGAAAACTCCAAGGAAGCTGAAGACGACGGCATTGACGAGATTCCATCTGTTCCCAAGAAACAACAGGAGTTCAGGACGACTGGTGATCGCGAGGCTGCTGATGACATCGATGGTGACCAAGTCGCACTCACTGCAGAAAACAGCGACAGTGAAGTTCCCGCTCAAACGACCATACCGAGCAAGAAGCGCAAGATTTTGCATCCAAACCCAATTGGAGACGCAGAAGGTAGGTCACACATCCAGGTTCCCGTAACAGCGACAAGCGTTGACGATCGTGTAGACGAGCAAGATGAACCTACTCAGCGCCCCAATAAAAAGGGAAAGAAGGGCAGGAAGGTCGCGTGAAAGTCCAGGCCAGATTGGGAACTAAACCAGCAGGGGCAAAGATGAGTAGTGAGCGACAATATGTCAATTCTGGGCTACGATCTTCATCGATGTCGCTTGCATGATCGAGGTGCTCCATTCTCCACTCAACAGAAGCATACATATATACACTACGGATGTACGAAGAGAATTTGGGCGCCCATGTGTTGTTGACGTTCGACTGCTTTCAGGATACCTAGTCAGCTTTGACAGCCCTCAACAGAAAATAGACATTCGATGCTCGCAATAGTTTTGACAAGAAGCACAGGTCATTACTCCACTCGCCCCAACTCTCGCTCGTCTATCTAAGATCGCCGTGTCTATGCAAGCCTACGGAATACAGAGATCGCAAAACAAGACCTCAAGCCAGGTCCCAGTCCCAACATGACACAGGGCCGTGTATCATAGTCTCGCGCCGGAGTCCATGTGTATACCAGACTCCTCCTGTCCCTTTGTTGTCCAAGATCACCATGCAAAACGTAACGCTCAACATCCACAGAAAAGGGGGTTTTGCAGCTCTCTAGTCGTCATCGCTGTCCATGTCTTCGTCATCGTCGAGACTTTCCATTGCTTCTTTGATGAAGGGTGAGGCCTGAGGAAGATGTGAGTTAGTAAAGTGCAACAAAAAGAAAGAGCCGGAATGATAGCAAAACTCACCTTAACATCCAAATTAAGCGCCGTGGTGAACGCCCTCAGCGCCTCTCCCTTCTCACCCAGTCCCTTCCAGCACTTGCCGAGCAAGAACCACACGTTCGCCTCATCGGGAGCCAGATCTCTTAGCACCAGTAGCTCTTGCAACGCAAGCTCAAACTGGCGCATGTGCATTAGAACTCTCGACTTCTTGAACCTCGCCAGCGCGCTGTTCGGCGCCAGTTCTAGAGCTCGCGAGTAGCAGTCAAGAGCATTAGGCTTTTTGCGTAGCTTCTCGAAAATGACACCAATGCAGACCATGAGAGTGGCATTGGAAGGATTGAGCTGCGCAGCGATTCGGTAGTGGCGCTCGGCGTCTTCGAGCTTACCCATACGTTCGAGGCTGCGACCGAGGCCGTACCAGCCTGCATAGCTGCGTTTGTCTGCGGTAACGGATTTGCGGAAAGAGGAGAGCGCGGCGTCGAATTCTTCATTTGCGATGTACTCATGACCCATGAGGGTCCAGGCGTATGCGAAAGACTCGTCGAGCTGAGTTGCGCGCTTGAAAGCTGCGATTGCTTGGTCATGTTCTCGGGCCAAGGAGAAGGAATTTCCGATGGCACACCATGTTTCAGGCGAATCGAAGGCTTGTTCGCGGAGTGAGTGGCAGAGAAATGCGAGTGGTGCTTCTTTTTTGAGATGCCAGAGTACAGTAGAGTAGACTTCCATGTCTTCAATGCGTGCAGGCTGGAGTTTCAACAACCTGATGAAGTAATTCTCGGATTGCCGGTAGTCTGAAGCTTCATAGTATGCTTTTGCGAGCTGTGCGATCACCCATGGCGTGTCGTGCTGCGTGCTTGGTAATGATTTGAATGCTTCGGTGGCGGTGGAAAGATCGTAACGCGATGCCGCGTAACTTCCAATGGCTAATTGTTTGAAGCTCTTCAGCAAGCTCAAAATCGCCTCCTGCTCCGCTAACACGTTGGCAGGCGGTGCTGTTGGAACCTTTTGCGTTGTGGCGTTTGTTTGCGCGGACGTGACGGAAGGCTTTTCGCCATTGCGACTGGGAGCCCTTCGGAGTCTTTCTCTTTCTTGAGCCTTTTCCTTCTCCTTATCTGCTGGATCGGGCGGCATTATCTTGCGGTTCCCGCTGACAACCCTGCCAACGGTGCCCGTAGTTCTTCCCCTTGCACCTGTTGCAGTTCGCGCAGGTCTTGCCTCTCGCTCGCTTCTTGTGGTCACTGTTGGCACTGTCTCTGTGGCTGTACGAGTGCTTCGAGTGGTCGGCGCCTGACCGAACAACCGATTACTCCTACGAGGGGCGGCCGAGTCAGGTGCAGCAGTGCTGGACTGAGAAGCATGGCCAGAGATGGTACGCTTATGCCCGCCACTGGTCTTCCTAATACCAGCTTCGGTAGTTGCACCGTCTTGTGGATCTGATGATGTGGACGGCTGTCCACGTAGAGCTGGATGCCGCGAGGGCTCCACTTGTTGCCCAGGGCGGGCTCTCCTGGATGGCGCTAGTGGCGGCTGCTCCTGTAAACCACCAGCTTCCTCGCCGGCATATCCTCCCATAGCCGCATCGTCTTCAAAGGACGTTCCATTGCTGTTGGCAGTTGGTGTGTCCCACTCGGATAATGGAGCCTTCAGTCCACTGAGTGCTGTTCTGCTTCTCGCCTTGGGTAGAGCGAAGATGGGCGCACCCTGCTCGCCTGCTGTTCTTGCGTTGAATGGATCTCCAGAAGGTGTTAAGACATTCGCATGGTTGAAATTGTGTTGCGCAAGCGCATTTGATGTTTGCCTTGGTTGGTCTGCGTAGACTTCGGCGGCACTCGAGCTCTTCGTTGCTGCTATCATCTCCGCTGTTGGCCTGAACATCTTGTCCAAGTCGATATCCGCACCAATCTTGCAAAGCCCCTCGAAACTTTCCCAAATAAATGGATTCGCTTTATGCGCCTCGACATAGCACTCACCAGCTCTTTTTGAATCGCCATGCGCACGCCATAATCTCGCAAGGAGCGTCTGCACAGCTGCGGCATCCGGTATATGCCGCCTTGAAGTCTCCGAATGCTTGTTCCAATTACTCCTGCCCTGCCACAAGGTCTTTGCCTTTTCCAGTGCCGTTGTGCCTTCCAGGTTTTTTCCCAGCTCCAAACAAGCTTGCGCAAAGATGTATGCGCACCCAAGATGCCTGCCACCCGAGCCATATCTATGCGCCGCGTCGTATGCCGATTTGGGCTTTCGTTGTCGCAAGCTCGTCAGTGCGAGCAGATGTGAACTGTCCGGGTTTCTCGGCTCTTGAGCGTAGAGGCGGCCAGCGAGGAAGGCGGCATTGTCGAGGAGCTCGTTGTCGATGTGGTAGAAGATCAGTTGTCGCAATTGCGAGGCGGCGACGCCAGTGGATGGCGACATGCCGGAGAGTATGTTTCGTGTTGATCGTTGCTAGGGCGCAGTCGTAGGAAATTGTTGTGGTTGTTTTGAAGGCGAAAAGGAGTGACGGTGAGGGCGAAGAGATTCACGTGCTTTCAGTTCGGCCAACATTGGCTGCTGACAGAGCGATCACGAGCAAGACGAAGGCGGCGGCAAGAGCGCAGAAAGCGGGTTTGTTGTGTTGTTAATGCAGCGTTCGGCAAGGCGTGTGTTGTGCCCGGGGATCATCTCATCTCGTAAGCAGTCGTGACTCGTCAGCCGTTCCCGAATGAAGCGCTGGAGGAGTAGGCAGAAAACAATATTACAATTATTGCGCGGTGTAGAAAAGTGGCAGGGTGCGGTTGCTGTGGGCTGGTGCAATGTTGTGCTGCTCTGTTATGGCAGGCGCTTGCAGCAAATCGTGCACGGCCCTATTGTCCAAAATGCGGGGATGCTATATCATCACCACAATAAAGCCAGCGAGCCTGTTTCGTGTGGCTGCATGTGATGAGAGACTAGCATATATCACATCTTCACACTTCCGACTCGGTAGAGAAACACCGTCATGGCTCAGGTGCGGATTATCATACAAGTCAACATGAAACATCTCCTAACAATGCCCACCAGAAAGCTCTCAAGACGCTGGCAGCCCGCAACACGGCCATCCTCAATCGCATGCACATGATCTCCCTCGGCATCAACCTGCTCTTCTTCATCGTGCACTTCCTCTTTTCCTCACGCAGCCTCTTTGCCTGGTTTATCCTCAACCTCCCGGCCCTGGTCATCGAGTTCTGGTTCGAACGCATCGGCCGTCCGACTCACGCCAATGGCGACTTGAAGCGCTCCGGCGAGGACTTGGAAGCCAAGGGCTTGACGGAATGGATGTGGGACATCACCTACTGGACTTGGTTCTGCGTCGTTCTCGCTGCGTTGGTCGGCAACAAGGCGTGGTACGCATGGGTTATGGTCCCGGCCTACTCGGGATACTTGGCCTTCACGACTTTCACGGGTGCGAGGAAGGGTTTGGCTGGTATGGGTGGTAACACTGCCGAGGGTGAGGGTGCCGCGAGTGGACCTGCCGGTCAGAGTAAGAGACAGGCGAAGCTGGAGAAGAGAGGTGGACAGAGGATGCAGTACAGGTGATCGTGACGTGCGCATGCATCTCATGCCATTGGAATTACTATTGCGGACACCAATGAGAAAATGTGCCGAAAGAGCCATCCGCTGTGATTGAGACTTGACAAGCCGTCATGAACACCACGAACGCGCAGATATCCGTTTATTTTATCGTTAAAAGAATAGAATGGGTAAATCTGCGCCAAGTTATATTCAACAGACAGCGCCGATGTGTCTTCGAGTCCTGGGAAAGCGCGACAACCCGTGGACGCACTTGCTCTTTCGCGCCCAGCTCAGCACCTACTTGACGACTGAAGAAGCTCTTCCACGTAACACTCGTCCTCCGCAGATACATTCACAACCATTTCCACCATCTGCATGTCCATACCTCAGCCAAACACAGCCCACCGCCATTCATCTCTTTGATCCATTACAGAACGAAAGAACACAATAACCACAACCACAAATCATGCCTCCAGCTCCCCGCAAGACCCACCTCAAGGACGCAGACGAAGCCATCAGCATGGTTTTCGACGCTACACAATTCATCCTCGCATCCATCGAGGCCTACGACCTCATCAAAGACAGCAAAAAGGAGCTTATCCCAGACAACGTCAAAATCGCCTTCGAGAATCTTCCAGCCGTGGTCGGCCTCCTCCGCGACATCCAAAGAAAGTGGACCGCCAAAAAGTTCGCCGATGACGTGTGGATGGCGGCCGCAGACGACATCCTGAAATGCCATTACGCGTGCAAAGATTTGGATAAGGTCCTCGATGATCTGTATGTGAGGATCAGGCTGCAAGGCGGCGTCGCGTCTTTTGGCAGCGAGAAGCTTTGGATGTGGCAGGGCGAGACGGCGAAGGAGTTTTTGAAGACAATCCATGCGAGCATGAAACGGCTGGTACCTCTCGGGATCGTCACTAATTTTCTTTTGTTTGACGATATTGAGATTGCGCTCGCGGAACCCAAGTCCGGCGCTGATGGCATCGGCTCGGCGGACGCGGCGGAAGAAGCTTCGCTCTCAATGGATCGAGCCACACTTATGTTGTCGGGAGGAGAAGATACTCCCATTGTGATACCGGAGGGAGAGTGAGACTGGAAATGGCGCATGTCCGTGTTTGACGGACACTCTCGGTGGATTGAGCCTCGCTATATTATCGGGAGGGGAAGAAACATCCATTGAGATCGCGGAGAGAGTGTGAGACTGGAAATTGCGCATCACTCTTGTCGTTTGCTTTCTTTTCTATACGTATTGCATTTTGATTTGTCGCCTCGTCACAGAAAAAAATGTTCCAAATATATGCTGCATCGTGCACATCAGATCGAATCGTCCAACTCGTCTGCCGCCATTCATGCCAATCGTTAATGTGTATTATGCGGCCGTCACAATCGAGCGTTTATAGTCCTGCCTTTGCTTGCTTGCTCACCACTGTTTAGCGTCTTATCATCGCAAGGCTGAGCTGCTCAGCCTCGTCTCTGCAGGCACCCGGCGGCTACGTTCGACCAAGCGAGATTGGGCACCTGCAGGTACCCCTCCTTGCCCTCATGCTTCGATCGAAATATTTATGTTGTGAGAGCCCGGCTCTTTTGCTGTGGCCGTTTGTCTTTCCACTACTCATCTATCATTAATTCCGATTACTTATTCTCCAGCGTCGATTGTCGGATTGACAGCCTGCCGGTTCCTAACGACCTTCGTACCAAAGGCCCACAAGCCAGACAAACAACCCAAACTCACCACACAGCTTGGAAACAATGTCTGGAATCGAAACGGCACTGGGTGTTTACGGCCTCATCACCGGCACCATCACCATCATCGAAACCTCAATCAAGATCTACGACGCCGTCAAAGACAAATCCGGCATCCCAGAGAAGCTCAGAAAAGTCTCCGAAACGCTTCCGTCCTTGAAAGAGCTCCTCAAAGGCGCCGAGGCTCAGTTCAGCAAAAGCCAACCTGCAGATACAGCCTGGATCGAAGTCGGCAAAGATGTGCAGCGCTGCAACGAGGCGTGTCAAGAACTACAAGACCTTCTCTCAAAAGCCTACCCCGAAGAGGAAGCGAGCAGAGCCCGGCGATTTGTCAAAGCTGCTACGACCACGCTCAGCGGGAAGGGCAAGACGGCTGAGCAGCTGTTGAAAGAGATCCAAGGGTATCTTGAGGTGTTGCTTGATCGTCAGATCTTGACGAATGCTGCGTTGCTCGAGGATATTAAGGCTACTGTCGACGAACTTCTTCCGCGACAGGGTCAGGTTCAGAATAATGTGAACGGCGATAATATCGGTCGTGACAAGATCTCGTACACGTCTAGTGGGTCGGGACATATGTTTACCGGGGATCATGGGACTTTTCATATTGGAGGTACGTCAATCCATTAGTCAACGGGAAGGCAGGCAGCGAGGTGGCAGTAGAGATTGGATAGGCAAGATGCGGTCTGCGCAAATGAGCATGCATTGGGCGAGATATGCATATACTGTAGCTGTGTTAGCTATTTGATGTTTAACTAGTGCCTGGCGGCCGCAGAGCCGACATCGATGGTATGTGTTCCTGCCACTTGCAATCTCGGTTCAACGCCAATTAGTCTCGTCTGTTCCTGCTGCCGGCCAGGATTCATACGAGGGATGCGATCGTGGATAAATCATCACGTTTAGAGATTACACAAAGAGTACAAGCTGACCGACTGTTGTCAGGCCTGCCCGATGATCTGAACGAAGACCTCCGAATCCAGCGATTACAAGACTGGCTAGGCTTCGCCGAGATCAACGATCGAGAATGCGATATCCAAGAAGCGCACAAAGCGACCTTCAGATGGGCTCTACAACTTCGCCAAAATCCCGATGATACGACCAAAGATTCTCGTCTAAATCTTGCAGAATGGCTCCGTGACTCCGACGGACTCTTCTGGATACAAGGGAAACTTGGCTCGGGAAAGTCTACCTTGATGAAGTACGTGTGGCAGAGCCCACTGCTCGACGACTATCTTCGCACGTGGGCAAGCGGCAAGCCTTTATACCGCGCGGCCTTTTTCTTCACGAAGAAGGGCACGTCTGAGCTGCAGAAGTCGCTGCAAGGGCTGTACAGAACCCTTCTCGCACATCTGATCCGGAGCAATGCGGGCTTGATCCGGATCGCATTCCCTCACTGGCGCCTCCGCGATGCTGGCCACGAGCCCACGATAGGAGTCCTCCGGAGTGCTTTGGTACGCATCTTGGAGCACGCAACTCTGTCTCGAAAGTACTGTTTCTTCATCGACGGCCTCGACGAATACGAAGAAGCGAACCCCAAATTGCAGGCCGAGCTTGCGCGAGATATCCTCAACCTCGCAGACTTGTCTGGCGTGAAGATCGTTGCAGCGAGCCGTCCAGAAGCATCTTTCGTAGGGCGATTTGACGGGCGTCCGACTCTGCGCCTGCAAGACATTACGCAAAATGACATCGAGAATTATGTCACCGCGGAACTCGGACGAACAGGAAGCGCTGTCTCGAGATCGCTCACCCATGGTCAGATTTTGCGCTTGGCCGATCAAGTGGTCCTTAAGGCCGAAGGCGTCTTTCTTTGGGTCGTTCTTGTCGTGGCAGACCTGATCGTAGGGATCGATAATGTCGAGTCCTACTCTGAGCTGTACGACCGACTCGATTCGCTGGATCATGATCTGTACGCCCTCTTCAAACAGATATTGCTCGAAAGGATAGCACCTAACCATCGCCAGCAGATCGCTCGACACCTGCTGATTTGCAGCTACAGCCAGAAGATGAACTCTTCCAACCAGGTTGCGGTTCACGCGATCGGCCACCAGGTGCAGGCGGGATTAACTGGTTCACAGCCTGATATATACGATGCGGAAAACACCCGGCAAAGGATTTTGGATCTTATCATGCAATTACCGGTTCGCTCGCGTGGGCTTTGCTCGGTTTCAGACTCGAGGGTAGAGGCTGATGTCTCTGTGAGTCTCATCCATTCGTCCATGTCAGAGTTTCTCGCGGATCCAGACATACGCAAGATTCTGAAGGACCAAGCCGGTGACTTTGAGACTGGTTTGGCGGTAAGGATTGGCTTGATGGCCCGTCTCGTGGTAGCTATCGACGAGCTTCGCGACGATGCTGACGGCCTCGAACGCGAGACTCTGCACTTACTACTCGACATCATGCACTCTCTCGAGATAGGCAGATACGTCTCGGGCGTCATACCTCTACGATCCCTGACTTGCTTGAAAGAGCTCCTCGAGAAACCATGGCAAGGCTACCCATTCCCAACCCTCGATTCTCTAACCTGGCCGTGGACCTTGCCAGCCATAGGCAACAAACTACCGGAACTGAAAACCCGCGCAGGACTCCTAGAATACGCAACTTCCGAAGGCTTCACCTACTACCTCCAACACCACCTCGACCTCAACCACAGCATCCCCCACACCAACGATGGCTGTCCACTGCTATTCTACGCCGTCTCCGAAGAAAGCATGGCCGCCCAAATCTTCTACGACGACACAACCTCCACCACAACCCAACGCACCAAGCCATTCGAGCTACTCCTGCAACAAGGTGCGGACCCCAACGAGACGTACGAAGGCCGGACGCCATGGGGAGAACTCCTGCGGCGCTTCCGCAACGTCTGGCGCGACTACGACTCTTCTAATCGGCAGTGGGAGATCGCCCCAGACATCTTGCGCGGCGGGTTGAACGCTGCTCGACGTATGCTTCGTCATGGCGCGGATCCGAGTTTTGGCGAGGTCGAGATCGATAGTACTACTACAGGTAGCGCGGATCCGGATCCAGATCGCGACGACGTCGTCTCGACGCGCATTTTCGAGGACCTTCTCGCGGTGAACTGCTGCAGGTCTACGCCACTGGCGGATTGCTCGTGCGACGTCGCTAGGCTTTTCAGGCCGCAGTTCGTGGAACTCGCGGAGCTGGTAGAGCGGAAGAAGGTGGAAAAGCGACTTGGATTGCTTGTGCATCTAGGCTGGCTCGGGGAGCACGTGGCCAGGATGTTTGCGGTGTCGTACTACGCGTGGGCGGGCTTGATCGCGCTGTTGGCAGGACTGTTGCTCGTGTTGTTTGTTTAGGAGGACGAGCTTGTGTCCTCTGTGAGATGACCGTGATGCATTCCCTCCGAAGGGTAGGTCACGGCGATACTATAGATCCATGAGCGATACATAACCCAATATCGAGTATTCAGGTACGTTTTGAAATTGAAATGATTATGACATGCACTATGCAATATGTACAAATTCATGTAAAACTATACACGCTCCCAAGCGCGCGCAGCGTCGACCGCCGCCGCGCTCTTAGAACGCAGAGACAGGCCTTCCAGCCGCGCTGTTCCTCCTCAACTCCTCAGGAACAGGTGTAGGCGGGCCCTGGTAGGTCTTGCGGCCACGAACGGCGTACCAGACTCCAGCAAAGGTGACACCGGCCACGAAGACGACAGAGGCGTAATTCATAGTGTTGAGAGTGACGGGGAGGGCGGAGGGCATGGAGAAGAGAGGGATGGCGAGGCAGATCCAAGCTGGGAGGAAATGAAATGTTAGCCCGTGGACTGAATGGAGGTGTGAATAAAGGAAGAATGGGACTTACCAACAGAGACGACGTTGGCAATGATGCCACCGACCGTGCCGAGGTTGAAAGGCGAGCCAACGAGGTCCTTGCGGCCGCGGAAGAGGGAGATGCCGATGGGCATAACGTAGCTCAAGTTCAGGAAGATGACACCAACACCGTTGAAGGCGTTGAAAGCGGCGTGGGAGCCGAAGTAGATGAGGGCGAGGAGGATCTGGAAGATGAAGCTGCCAATCATGCCGTTGAGCGGGATGCCCATGCCGAGGTGGACCTTCTTGAGCCAGCTGGAGGCAGGAAGGGCACCGTCACGAGCGAAAGCCCAGACACTGCGGGAGGTTGCAGTGGTGCAAGCAGTACCGCAGAAGATTCCCAAAATCATGAGCGGGCACGAGAGGATGAAGGCACCAGCTTCACTGCCAACTGCTGAGCGGAGGATGACGGGCACGGGCTGTGCGTAGGGGTCGTTGAGGAAGGCGCTGATATCGGGGAGAACAAAGGTCAACGGCACGAGGAAGACGAAGCCGATGATGAAGTTCATGACGGTGGCGCCAACCATGGCCTTGGGAACCTGGGTGTGAGGGCGCTCGACTTCCTCGGACATGGAGATGACCATACCAGTGGCAGAGTTGGCGTAAGCAGCGTGAAGGACACCAACAACCCAAGACCAGCCAGGGGTCCAGCCAGAGTTCGGCTCGAATGCTGTGAAGACGTAACTGGCGCTGCGGCGGCCTTCCTTGGCAATGGCAAGGATGGTGCAGATAAGAGCGATCACGCCGATGAAAGTGAGGTACATAGTTGCAGTCTGTGAATGTTAGTTGGCATAAATCTAGTCATGCTTTTTATGCAGTAATACATACGTCGAGCAACGGCAGCCATCGGTTACCGAGAGCAGAGATCAGGTTGACCGAAATAGTAATGCCGAGGAAAATGAGGTAGATCTGGTAGTCGGTGGCATTGAAGATACCGGTCTCCTCACCGTCGGCGCCAGTAGTACGGAAGATGTTGAGACATCCAATGGCGAAAAGGGTAGTACCGAAGTTCACGGACAAGGTAATGGTGATGTTTCCAAGGAGGTAAGCCCAGCCACAGATCCAGGCGAGCACGCGGCGGTACTTAGGAGGAGAGACCATGAAGGTCTGGTAGTAGACACCACCAGCAGTAGGGAAGACGGAAGTGATCTCACCAAGGGACGCGGCAACGGCGACCATGATGGCGCACACGGCTACCCATCCCCAGATGATGTTGGTAGGACCACCGCCGTATAGAGGGTAGACAAAGGTTGTGGCCAGACCGTAAGGGACCGAGGCCAGCACGCAGGACATGAAGGCAACCTGCCATGTTGATCGCGTGCGTGTTAGCTCAGACTCGTAGCCGAGTTCTGCGAGGTGGTCCTCCGCTGAATTGGGCCTAGGTGAGGGTGAGTTTGCGAGGTCCTCGCCGAAGCCGAGCTCCTCGTGCTTCTTGGACGCGCGCCTGTCGTAAGACATGACGTTAAGCTATAGCACAGATTCCTATTAGGCCAGTGAGTTGCAATAGGATGAATTTGTCCTAGAGAGGCCAGAAAAAGGCGCGATGGTAGATCCGAAGGAGCTGCAATGGAGGTCCGGCGGATACAATTGGGTTTGTACTTGCTGCAAGGGCGTTTCCGGGTGAGTAAGATGGCAGATCCGGGGCGTTGCAACGGTCAGGTGGTATTAGGCGCTTGGGCAAAGATGAAGGACGAGCCGGGGAGGCTGTGGGTGCTATGGGATAGTGCGTATGGGCGCTGAGGTAGGATGGTCGCTCTGGATTGCACAGCTGCTTTTGGGCCGCAAGAACAGGCTCGAGGCGGAGGAGGTTAGAGGAAGGGACACTGTCACTAGCCACGGGGAGTGGAAGCTGCGCAGAGGTAGAGAGAGCAAATAGATTGTTTCGTGGGGGAGATTGCTTTTTGGTGGTGGTAACAGAAGAGCAAGGAGAAACGCCAGCAGCGACGAGAGGTGGAGGAGGAGTAGGTTTATCACTGGCTGCCCTCACACGCGAGAGATCTGAGGCACTCAGCATACATAGGGCTATGGGTGGGCTCTGGCGGGCTCGAGTGGGCTAGGAAAGACGATGCGACGGGCGGCGCTCTTAGGTCGCACTAGAAGGCCACGATAAGAGGACCGTGAGCGTGGCCAGCCAGCAGGGACCATGTAACTCTCCAAATCTTCACCACGCGCAGGGAAGACTCTGCAGCCAATTGCGTCGACTTCCACTAACAGACTTCACGCTGTGTGGTCGGAGCTACTTCCCGCCATGCGATCATGCCGACCTTGTAATTCACTCTAGACCCGTCGCCTGCCGCCGCCCGAGACCACCAGCGGTATCTTTTCCTCACCCCATCTCGCCGAGTCGCCCATCTTACATCACACGCCTGCCGCCACACCTCATCCATCTCTGCGGCCGCGCTCGGTAGTCTCACTCTACGGCAGAAGTCTGGCAGGATCGCCAAGCCTCTCTAGTCGACACCCGCCAGCCTCAGTGGCTGCGCTGCCGGAGATGAGTTGATTCGCAGCCTGCAGTAGTCGACTTCACAAACGCACTTCACCACTGCATAGCGCACGCGACACTCCCCATTTGTCGTATCATTAGCACACACGGTAGGCCCGGCCTCGAGCACCCCTTCCACCAGGGTTCTTATCGCCTGCTACTCCACCCTCCTCTAGTGCAGCATGTCTGATACAGAGGATTCACGCGTCGCGTCCCTTGGACGCAAAAGGCGTCAAAATCCCGATGTTCTTCAATCCGCGCGCGAGGCTGAGAAACGGCGCAAGATTGACGCCAACGCAAATTTCGTCGCTCTGGACAGCGATGATAACAGCGAGACAGTCAGCGAAGACCGCGAGAGTGGCGAGGTGAGCAGCATCAGCATCAACAGCAGCACTCACTCCGACATCCCCAGCAAAAACTCCAACACCGCAACCCCTCAAAACAACACTTCCCGTTCTCGCAAACGTGATGCGCATCCTTCGCGCGCCCCTGATCCTAGTGCTGCAACAAGCCGCGACGGGATCGACCTGGATGCCGTCTACCCTGATACGCTTCAGAAGTTTGTTCGTGAGCAGTTAGAGGAACGCGACGATTTCGAGTCAGTCGACGCTGTTCTGGCCGAGTACTCCCAAGTCAACAAACCCTATCGCAAACAGGCACTAGATTGCTTGCAGGATATCAACCATGGGTTCCGAAAGCACCTTGGTGAATACAGCTATGCTGATTTGAAGAAACTTGTGCAAGACACACGCGCTTTCGACGAACCGCTAGACATTGATTCAGCGATCAAGAAAATGTCAAAGAAGATTGGCGCTGGAGAACGCGACTTTGGCGCTCAACTGCGTGCAAAGTGCGAAGAGGAGCCTTGGAAGTCTTGCGCCGAGGTCGTTTTTGACCAGCTCAAGACCCATAAAAATCACATCAAGTCATGTCGTGTCCTGAGAAACTACCTCGACGAAAACTTGATACCTGAAGAAGACAGGCCGACCAATCAACCGGAAATCATTGAACTTACGGACGATGAAGAGGAAACGACAGATCAGCCGACCGCCGACAAAGTGTTCGATGGCGTCCGCCTCTTCGAGCTCTCCGAGGATGAACTCCGGGACCAAGCCCTGTATGCCAACCTCACCAATCCTGACGACCTGGTACGATGTCTCTCCTGTGGCGACAGGGGCCACATGCAAGACTTCTGCCCAGCCAATACATGCTCGCACTGTCGCTCCAAGTCACACTTCTCCCGTGCCTGCCCGTCGCACCAGAAATGCAGCCGCTGCCGCCAACGCGGCCACCGTTCTGCCACGTGCTCAAGACCATCCAAAATGGCAGGCGGCATAGGCGACGAGTGCGACGTCTGCGGCGAGCGCGGACACGCCGAGGAAGAGTGCTCGGGCATCTGGACGACTTTCATTCCTCTGCGCGACAATGTTAAAGTCATTGCTGAGGATGAGATGGCCAGGGCCTGCTACAACTGTGGTCGCACGACCCACTGGGGAGACGATTGCCCAGCGTTGCCCGACTTCGTGGAAGATTGCATTACTTTCGACACGTGGAGTAGGAAGAACGCTTCGAGGTACATCGCTGGCCAGCCTGAGGTCGTGATCCCGCGCAATGAGGTAGCTAGTGCTGGACAGGAGAGCGCTGGCGGCATGCCGGCTCACCAGGTAGCGATGCTGGGCGAGTGGGCATAAAGGACAGTATGAGATCAAGTACGATGATGCTCTACGTGTATGGTTGCAGAAAGAGTTGCCTGTTCATAGCTCTTGTATAGACTCACGAACAACCAAACCCTTCCGGGGAAAACGAAATTGCACAAATTTGTGCCGCGCAGCACATTAGTTTGAACGACTGTCCGCCGAAAACCTAGAACATTCTCGACCCAACGCCTTTCCTACCGTCTCTTCTTTCGCCAACGGTGCATGAGGTACATATGCATCTACTGTATATCCCTCACGGCAACGGCGAACCTCCGCATCCTGCGTCATCTCCCACATTGCTACATGGAGAATTAAACTGCTGAAGTACGCCCTAAAGTCGATGCGCAAATTACCGATCCGTGACTAAGAAAGCATGTGATTGAGCGGCGCGGTCGTAAAGCTAGTACGCGAGGCTTGAACTTTATTTTGTTCACCTCGTCGTGACGTATGTTTACGTACTGGTTATTTGTTTCCAAATACAGTATTTAGGGCCAGGCAAGAATGTTAGAGCAATTAGCTTACACATCTTGACTAGATATTGGGAGGCCTGCTCGTTTCTGCAGACACAATTCTTTGGGTGTCATAGGCTACTGGACACAGGTTCTGTGTGCTCGCCGCCACGACATGCTTCTGGCCATTGATAAACTTATGGCCAGATAACTCCAATGGTCCAAGTCCGCTGAGTGGATACCAGAGTCATTGACAACATCTCGTGAACTTCACACAGCCTACATAGACATACATCTCATTCTAATGTATATACAAGCAATACACTCGAGGGTCACCAGCAGTCTCTATTCGACGATCTCCAGGCCAAGAGCTTCACCGATTTGTTTTGCATACACTACCGTCAGGATGGCGTCTTCTTCACAGAATGGCAAACGCCGCTTTGCGCCTCTTGGTCAACCTGGAACCGGTGATGCGCCTGCGCTGCAGGGTATTGTGTTTGATATGGATGGGACGCTTTGTAAGTGATGAACCTTGAAATCTCTCTGTTCAAACACACCGAACACACGCAATGAGGTCGAGGTCATGAGATTCCGCACCCCAATATCCCAACCCTCTCCATGGCCAAATATCTAAATGACCCAAATCAACCATCCCTAACAACCCCCAGGCGAACCCCAAAACTACATGTTCGGCGAGATGCGCGCCGCCCTCGCCATCGACAAAGGCACCGACATCCTCGACCACATCTACTCGCTGTCTCCCTCAGAGCAAGAAGCCGCGCACGCCAAAATCCAAGCCATCGAGCGCAAAGCCATGGAATTGCAAGTCCCGCAAGCAGGTCTTGTAACCCTGATGGAGTTCCTCGATAAGCACGGCGTGAAAAAGGGGATTTGTACCAGGAATTTCGAGTAAGTTGGTCTTTGTTGTTTTGCTAGGATGTTGAAAAGCCGACTGGGTGGCGAATTTCTACCCTTACTAGGGGTTATTGCTGATTATTACAACAGCACGCCCGTAACCCACCTCCTCTCCACCCACCTCCCCTCGCACATCTCCGCATTCCACCCCATCGTCACTCGCGACTTTCGTCCTCCGAAGCCCTCCCCAGCCGGCATCCTGCACATCGCCAAGGCATGGAACGTTGACACCAACGGAGCGAGTCCCGATCCCAAATCTGGCAAGCAACTCCCCCTGATCATGGTCGGCGACAGCATCGACGACATCATCGCGGGCTACGACGCCGGAGCTCTGACGGTGTTGGTGAAGAGTGCTGGGAAAGAGGAGTTGGAAGTAGATGAGAGGACGCATGTTGTTGTTGAGAGGCTGGATGAGTTGGTTGGGTTGCTTGAGGGGGGTATCGTGGCGAGATAGACCCTATAGATACTGTGAATTGATTGAACATATGCCCTGTTGATCACCTTGCTCATCATGTTCTAGGGTTCAGACTGGGTGGTGGATAGTTGGTGTGGTCGTAAGAGCGGTCTTGTGAACGATCAGACATGGAGAGAGGACTGCTTTCTATTCTTGCCGCGAAGAAAGTGTGATTGATAACACCGTCGTCGAGCCAAAAGCAAGCCGATACACATTGTTTATATATTCGCACACAGACGTGGGGTAAGCTGAGCCCATGATCTACCTGACACATTGGTTTGAATGATTTTTTTGGTACTATACTACAGGCACAGCCTTCGCTCTTGGCTGGGTCTTGGTTATGCTTCCATCCATCGCGCACCTTTTTCATTTTGTACAACTGGGTTCGTGGTGCGACTTCGCTTCGGCGTGTCATGATGAACCAACCCCCTGATAGCGCCCACGACGATGATTGTCCTCCCGTGCGCCTACGGTGAGGATGGTGCCAGTACCCAATGAACGCCCATTCTGCTCCAGACCTACCGCCTTCGGTCGAGCAAGTTAGCTTTTTTTTCTGGTTTTCTTTTTTCATAGACATGAACATCGCTCACTCCTTCTTCTCGGCGCTTTCAGACTTCTTAAGCGCGTCCTTCTTAGCCTTCTCTTTGCTCTTGCGCCTCTTGTCACTGTAGTATCTCCACGCGCGTGTAATACCAGCGGTGAAGAAGCTCTTGATGGTTTGCGAGGTGCTCGGCCACGCCACAGTCTGCGTGACAGTCTTGACCATAACCTTGCTTAAATCCTCTTGCGCTGCGATGCGGCGCTCAAAGTCGCCACCTTCGCGCTTCTTGAAAGCCGCTTGCGAGTCTTCATCCGCTGCTGCTTCCAGGACACTATCGAAAGCGGAGCCAGGGATGCCGAACTGCTTCTTGTACTGCCAGTAGAGCTTGGTGCGGAAAGCTTTGGGCAGACGGCGGACCATGTTGCCGCGCTTCTGGGGATCCATATCTTGCTGAAGGTTCAGGCCATTTTCACCACCAAGGACATCGTGCAATGCCGGCGAAGAGCCAGTGTGGCGGATTGCGTCTTCCTTCTCCCAGCCAAGCGCGTGAGGAGTGCGAGGGTCGACGAATGTGAGGTTGGGAAGGTTTGTGATAAGAGGCACGTAGAGCTGACGGAATCCTGGGAGTTGCGCTCCGACGATGTTGGAAACCTTGTCTGGGTTCTCGCCTGAGAAATAAGAGTTCATGCGAGGATCGCCCATGTAAGAAAGACCGGCAATTCTTTCATAGAGTTGGCGTTCGGTGAAGTTTTCGGGCAGCATGAGAAGAGCAGTGCGCAGCGCAGAAATGAGGTTGACTTGGTTGGCCAAACGCACGCGTGGGTCATCGCGTAGAATCTTGACGGGCTTCTGCAGACGTCCAGCAAGGTAGAGAGTGTTCCATTCGCTCAAATCCGCTGAGAGTGTGTCGAGGTTCACAACGCCATATTTGATCATGGTACCATTGACAGTGATGTAAGGGTTGAAGTAGACACCAGCACCCATTGAGTCCTGGACCTTGGAGATCGCCGCGGTGGAGTAAGGCAGGTACTTCAGACCGGAATAATGTTCAGGGTGCTGCGCCAAGTTGAGAGAATGCCAGTGCTGGGTATGTGAGACGCCGAAAATGAAGTCGATGATTTTGGCGCCTCCGCTCTGCCATTCTTGTACGGCCTTTGAAGGATTGGGGTGCGGGCTCAGTCCGTCAGCACCGCCACCTGTGGTGTTACTCTGACCAAAAACGCCGGAGCCGTAGGCGAATGCGTATCGAATGGGCGCCCGGAACTGCCATAGTATCTGGCGCAGATCTTCCTTGAAGTCCTCATTGATCTTTATGTGTTGGTTGTGGCCGAAGTGTTCGTGCGGCAAATCAGAGAAGCGGCTGATCTTGGCCAGCTCGGCATCGTCTTCCCAGTTTGGCGGCAGACTTGGGTGGCCTGGTTTTGAAGTGGGTTGTGCATCGCTCTTATCTTTTTGCTCCTCCAGAGTCCATCGCGTAGAAGTGAAGGTGCGGGTGTATGCTGATGTTGGCTTAAGCAATGCAGGATGCGCACGACGAGTTGTGATGTCAATGGCACGAGAATTGACGCGTAGCAAAGATTGGAGGAGCGGCGACCTCTGCGCATTGTGTTAGCTGGTGTAAAGTGGCATGGATGGTTGGCTATGATACCCACTGCCAGCGTCTGACGGGCCATGGTTGCGGCAGGCGGTTGGAAATGAAATGGTGGAAGAGACGGTTATGAAGTTATTCAAGCAACTAATGCCATTGTTAGCAGAGCGCAACGCAAGAGTGAGGTATAAAGAGCGACGGCAGGCAGATGATCAGCAGTGAGGGTTGAGGTGTTTCTTGTAGCTCCACAGGAAAGTACCGTTCAATGTTCCCTACCCAGCTAACTAAGAGACAGCCAGCCAAAGTCCGAGGCCGCCCGCAGAACGCCGATCGGCTCGGCAGGAAGCGACAGCTAGAGCCGACTTTGTTTACCAACGCGACCCGGAGACAAAACACGAATTCGATAACAGAACAACAGACGACTCCGCCATCAACACCGCCGCGCTGGCGAGATACACTCCATACTAACCAACATGGTCGACAGGATATCCACAGAGATGCAGTCTTTCGCATCACGCGTCGCCACATTTCAACAACCACACCAGCTCAGCAAGCGTCGCGCTTCATCGCAAGGAAAGAAGAAAGCACAACAAACCGCAGAATGGCCACATGAGAGTCCATCACCTGAAGAGGTATGTTGAAATGCTGCGTTTCATTGGGTCAAATATTAACAGACCGCAAGCTCGCACGCGCCGGCTTCTTTTACAAGCCCAGCCCTGACTCCAACGACAATGTACAATGCTTCCTATGCGCAGTAAAGCTGGACGGCTGGGAAGCTTCAGATAACCCACTACAAGAACACTTGGCACACTCACATGGATGCGCATGGGCGCTGTGTCTCTCATGCTCGCGACAGGATGGAGAAACTGAGGAGACGCGCGATCCTATGTCGGAAGAGATGGTGAATGCTCGACGCGCGACTTTCGAAGCCGGAGATGGCTGGGCACACGAAGGAAAGAAAGGCTGGCGATGCAAGATCTCAAAAATGGTGGATGCTGGTTGGACCTGCGACTTGAGCCCAGAGACCGAGGATGGAGCTACTTGCTTCTACTGCAACCTGAGCTTGGACGGCTGGGAGCCCAAAGACGACCCACTAGATGAACATAAGCGACGAAGCCCGGACTGCGCGTTCTTCAGACTACAGGAACAATTTGGAGATGCTGCGCCCAAGAAAACCAAGGGAAGAGCTAAGAGCAAAGCAAGAACCAGCACAGCAAGCAAGATCAGCAGGCAAAGTTCAGTCTCGCTTGCACAGTCCGAAATGCCAAGTTTCGTGGACTCTGTGGACGAAGCCGCCGGCGGCGATGATAGTATCATGACAACCGGCACTACCGCATCGCAGACTGGCACGAAAAGCAAGAAGACTACAGCTAAAGGAAAGGCTGCGAGCAAGACAGGCAAAGGCAAGAAAAAGACGGCTCCGGTCGAGGATGAGGATGAGATGCAAGTTCAATATCCAGATTTGAGCGAGAACGTTCAGCAGCCAGAGCATGAGGACGAGATCAGGGTGTCCATGAACTCGCGCGAAGTGGAAGATCTGGCGTCTTCGCAACCGAAGAAGCCGGCGAAGAAGGGCCGGCAACCCAAGCAAGTAGACTCTTCCACTCTGGACGTCAGCCAAGTGGAACCACAGCCAAAGAAGAGAGGACGCAAGCCCAAGATCAAGAGCGAGCCGGAACCTGAGCCAGAATTCCAGGCTTATGCGCTTGAGCGAACTCAGCCTGAGACGCCAGAGTTGCAGACCGAGTACGAACCCAGAGAGAGTGAGGTCGAAGCCCAACTACAGGATGAATTGGACCAGTCCATGGACCTCCCGGATGCGGAATCTACACCACAGATGAAGACAAAGTCGAAGCGCGGCGTCAAACGTGCATCGGACGGCGCACAAAAGCATGAACGCGACTCAGACCTGGCGAAAGCTGACTTCCCAGCTCCTCCGAAAGCTACGAGGGGCAAAAAGGGTGCGAAGGCAAAAGCTGTCGCTGCCACTGAGGAAATCGAGGTCGAAGTGCCGCAGCAAGAACAGCAAGACGTATCCTACTCGGTGCTCTCTACAGACATGGAAGCATCGAAGCCTGTCAAGGGAAAGAAGGGCGCCGCGAAGAAGGGCAGCAAAGGTCGCAAAGCGTCCTCTACGCGATCATCCAAGGCGGCTGCTGCCCCAGAGCCAGAGCGTGGAATGGAGCAAGAGGACCTCGATCGTGATGAACTGGAAATCGAAGCTGAGTTGGCTCGCATGGCTGAACAGCAGCGCGCAGTTGAAGATAGACTCATGGCTGAAGCTGCACATGCTGAGAATGAGAGGGCCCTTGAACTTCGTCGTCTTGAAGAGGAAGATCGTCTTGCCGAGCAGGCGCGTGTTGCTGAAGAAGCGCGAATTGCTGAAGAGCAGCGCGTTGCTGAGGAGGAACGCCTGGCGGAGGAAGAGCGTCTGGCGGAAGAGGAACGCTTGGAGGAAGAGCGCTTAGCTGAAGAGGAGCGTCTCGAGCTTAACGCGCTTGCCGAGGAACAACGTCTTGCTGAGGAAGAACGTCTTGCTGAAGAGGAACGCCTCGCTGAAGAAGAACGCCTTGCCGAAGAGGAACTAGCTGCTGAAGAGGAGCGTCTCGCCGAAGAGGAACGCCTTGCTGAGGAGGAGCGTCTTGCTGAAGAGGAGCGTCTTGCTGAAGAGGAGCGTGTCGAAGAGCAACGTCGTCTCGACGCAATGAAATTTGCCGAAGAACAGCGTCTTGCTGAGGAAGAACGTCTCGAGGAAGAGGGACGCCTC